>Ga0114919_10002299_pt1 | contig 15443 bp, 11 predicted proteins | sample BlataG_FD_88682 | JGI IMG/M metagenome (GOLD analysis project Ga0114919, IMG submission 88682) | Deep subsurface microbial communities from Black Sea to uncover new lineages of life (NeLLi) - Black_00105 metaG | ecosystem: Environmental > Aquatic > Marine > Oceanic > Sediment | place: Atlantic... | reverse complement strand
CCATGTTCTTCACCCAATCACTTGCATCATTCTCAAAGCGGAGGTGGGCACCATGAAAGTTGAACCTCTCTCCATCCCTCAGTTGAGCATTGCTGGTAATGTAGTTGGCCATCTCCACAATATCTGGATTGAAGTGTAAGGAACGAGCAATTGTCTCAAATAATTTTAATTCCGAGCTTGACTGAATGGCGAACAATGTACACGGTAGATTCAAGACGATGGCTGGAATCTCATTGTCAGGGTCTGCTGCCATCAACTCCAATGCATGAAGCAATATTTTTTCTATTGCACTTCGTTCAAGGTCTCTAATGTGCAAGGCCTTCACATAAATCCCTTCCAACTTTAATATAAACTTCTGGTCTATTCCAGCTGGCTTGTACAGAGGGTATGCTGTCTCAGGCACAGTACAGTCTGCGAATGGAGAAAGGGAGGGTGTTGGGTGCATTATTAGCCCTCTGCTTCTCCAGTGGTCACGTAATCTATCTACATCTAATATTTCATCTAGTGGTGATGCATACCAATCAACATCGTTATTTTCCTTCTTGGTGGAGAAGTGTTTCGCAAAAGAGTCTCTATGAACAGCCGGTGGTAGCACAAGCTCAGCACCCATAGTGGTAGCAATGGCGATGGCTGCAATAGTTGAGTATAGCTGGTTTACTAGGCCTCCACATGCTGTATACTGAATAATGATTCTTGTCTGCTTCTTTAGCAGGGAGTAAGCAAGAGGTTGACCTTCATTATGGTTGTGAGAGCTGTTGCTGTAGGAGTTCGCACTGTGGAAGTGGAAACCAACTCTTTTCCAGCCTAGTGGAGACGGTGAATCAGAGACATCAAAAATTACTCTATAGATGCTTTCTAAGTAGATTAGTAACGTTGAAAATAATATCATACAGCCAAGAAACTTATAGATGGGAGCAACTGATTTTGACTTTGCTTGTTTTTTTTGACTCCATGCAGACTTCAAAATGGACATTATGTGACATGGAAGACCCAAGAAAGCAGTATATGATCTCCTCACCAGAAATAAGCATGCGACTAATACTCAATTTGAAAATTGAGAAACAAACTTAAATAGTTGAATGTAGTCGGGGAAAGTCAACGGGGACGTAGGAGAGGATTGCATAATAATTCATATGTTTCTTTAGATAATTCAAATTAGTAATTGACGTTGATGTATAACAAGTGACCATCTTAGTTGTCTCAAAAAATAACATATTGCCCCATAAATCTGTACTGAATATACTACTTTTTTCATTACAAGTATGGGAGATAGGTGGCAAAAGAGGCATGGGCCATTTAAAGACAGAAAGTGGAGAGGAGCAGCTATCCTTCTCCTTGTTGCTGGCTTCTATCATACAGCTATATTTATTAACTACTGCACAAATATACCAGCTTTTATCACGTATAAGATGGACATTTCCCATCAAGTGAGTAGCCATGATGATGTGAACATAACACGCCCAACTTTTCTCCTCCAGAGGTTTTCGGAGCTACAGCAGATTGAAACCATTGCTCAAAAGGATCCCCAGCTTGGTCCATGTTACAAAGGAAAGCTGCTATTCCCTGATGATAGGAACAATATATGCCAAGAACTTAGTTGCCTTTGGTCAAGTGCTGCTGGCAAGAACATTGACTTGGATACAAACCTGCTGCTGCCTTCAACTGCAGTCGAGCGGTGCCCCCTACCACGCGGCGGTCAAAAGCCGGTGTCAACTAATAGTAAATATACAGTCAGTTTCATTATAACTATGCATAACCATGCATATATTACATCTCAATGTATAATAGAGTTGTTCAGAACCTCTCAGGAAGTTGACTCTGCCGAGTTTGTAGTTATAGATGATGGCAGCGATGAGGACGTTTCAGCCGTGATAACCACTCTTCAAAATTTGAAAGACCTCTTTGGTCTAAATGTGACGTTTTATAGGAATGAAAAGCCACTCGGATATGGTCCAGCAAACACCAAAGGCATTGAGCTCGCTTCAGGAAAATACATTGCTCTGATCAACAACGATGCTTTTGTCTTGAAAGGTTGGCTCTCCAGCCTTGTATGGACGCTCCAACACCAACCAAATGTTGGCATGGTCGGGCCTCTCTTTCTGAATGAGAATGGAATAATTCAGGAGGCTGGTGGTGTCATCTACCAGTCTGGTTTTAGTAGTAAGTGTGTGTATGATTGGATGTGTAATGAAGCTTTCCCTTTTATTCCATTTTGTGTCAATCATCTGATCCCCCCCCCTTCTTTTCTCCCTCCCCATTCCTGTCCCACCCTCCTTTGCAGCAAACGTCGGTCGTGGTCTTCCTGTGAGTCCCGAGCTGAATGTTGCTCGCAAGGTAGATTATATATCAGCTGCTTGTGTTATATTTGAAAAGGCCAAGTTCCTTGAAGTTGGTGGATTTGATTTCAGATACAAGCATGGCTACTACGAAGATACTGATTTGGCCTTCAAAATGGTCAAAGCTGGATACGACATTATATTGCAGCCCCTATCAGTGGTGTATCATGTGTCGGGGACTACATTGGGTAAAGATAAGAAGTTTAAGCAGAACTTGCTTAATACAAACAAGGCTAAATTTGTCTCAAAGTGGAAAGAGACTCTACACAAATACCATTATCCAAAAGAAGTGGGACAAGCTATTGCCCGTCAAAGGCTCATTAAAAAGCAACTGCTTTGGTTTGATAAGGAATTTACAGGTACTTGGAAGGATTGGGATACATTGGGGCAATTACAAGAACTGCAATACACAGTCTCTCTGGCAAGGGCTGTAGAACCAACACTGGAATTGTCAGCCAAGCTGCGGGCTATGGGGGTGAGAGTGTTTAGGTTTGAGGCATTTGGAGAGTTGAATGTACTTGAGAATGACAGTGCTCTAGATAAGTTTGACAAAATTTTGATAGAAGGTGACCAACTTTCTATAGACTGCAGCGTTTTTGAGGGAAAGAAAAAGGAAATAAATTGCACCCAAAGTTTGGACTGCATTTTGGTAGACTGCTACACTTCTTTCGTATTTACTTAATTACAGCCAGTTAGCCTAAGTAAGAATAACACATTCATAACTCTCTTAGGTGTGGTTTATTTAAAGTTTCTCACTCTCAGATGGACGCTCCTGTCCTTCCCAAGTAGCATTCCACTGCTTGTCATAGAAGGTCGCCTCGTCAAACAAATTCTGGAACTTTTTGACATCGCTGGAAGAGCGTACCACCAAGATACCAAACACGCAGATGTGCAATGCAAGCTTACCCAAGAAACTCTCTTGTTGATCCACCAATCCAGCTCCAGACAGCAATTCAACAAACCCAGCCAACACATATCCAACCATGGCTGCACGGCCATTCAGTTTTTCAGCCTCGGGGAGATGGTAACGTTTCACCCAAGCCCACCATGGAATTTCGCCAGTATCAAACAAGACTGGCTCCTCATTTACGCATGGAATAGGAGAGTCTTCTAGCAACTTACGACGAGCAATTTCGACATCAATTACAGCATCCCAGTCAGTGGAGCCCTTGCCATCGGGGAAGAGAGACATATCCCAGCGACCACCCTTCCAGCGGTAATCACGGAAGTATCCTTCTGGGGTTATCTGCATAATGGGGCCCTTGGTGTCCTGGACACCAGTAACCATTGCCTTGAATTTGTCAGAAGCATCCTTGCCTGCAGCTGCTGCACCTTGAAGGGTGCCGCCACGCTGAAGTGGAGAGGGTTTGCGCTCCTTCTCTTCAACGACGGCGGTGGCGACTCCGTTGCTCTCCTCAGCTTTGACGACGAAACGAGTTCTGTGGGTGTAGTAAAGGTCAGTTCAGTGATAAGTGATGAAATTTATGAATAAACCGCCAATCTTGAAAGTATAAGGCGCATAAATTTTAATCTCTTGCTCCTTACCTTGGTGCATTGCAGGATGGACGGGCAGAGCGTCTGCTAGAGCCCAAAACTTTGCTCTGACGCGTTGGGATGCTTGGTGCTGCTACCATATTTATAGTTTTTGCTAGTTATCCAAAGTGAGATTATTATCTACTATTTTCCTAATAAAATCTGGGCCTTTATCGACGTTAGGGCACTTCAGAAAGGCTACAGATGTCTGAAATTGTTAACCCAAATAAGATAATGGCAATGTGCTGCGTTTTCAACCCATGCACATCTATAAGAAGAGGATAATGTCACCCAGGATTGGGTCACGCCGATCGGCAATTGCAAGGCAAGTCGCCTCCCTCCCGACCCCCTTTTTTGCCTCCTGCATGCAATTCCTATAAGACCGAGTCCAATCTACTAAGATCAAGTATTCAGATTTGATTCGAGACAGTCAAGTGCATTTCTAACTGTCGCTACGTTACGAATCAAGGCTTTTCAAATCGGAATTGCAGCCCCATTTCCAGCACTTTTCTATCAAATATGCAATCTCAGGCATTATTTTCAAGGAGACAGCTCCTTGGATCCAATGTAACTGCTAGAACTGGCAGATGCCAACGTAATGTCACCAAACGAGGTGAGTTTTCGAATTGATGACAACTTGCTGTTGACGCAAAACTGGCACTTGCAGCGTAATTGCGGAAAAGAAATGTTGTATTATCGACGATTATGGCGCATATCGTCATACCCATATCCTCAATCATAGAACGATACTGCTTTTCTGCTTCCCAAAAATCATCTCTCCGCCTGTCTCCCCTCACCTCCTCCCTTCCCTCACACAGGATCTTCAGTGGTTGTTCGGGCTGCCATCTCTACCCACACTGACCCAAAGAAGCGTATAGTTATCACAGGAATGGGTGTTGCCTCATGCTTTGGCAATGACATCAACACTTTTTATGATTCATTGCTTGCAGGCAAGTCTGGCATCGACACCATCTCCCGCTTTGATGCTTCTGAATTCCCAACCAACTTTGGTGGCCAGATCAAAGATTTTGACAACGAAAATCTCATAGACAAGAAGAATGCTCGTCGCTACGATGATTGCCTTAGTTACACTATGGTAGCTAGCAAGAAGGCCCTCAGAATGGCAGGCCTTGAAAAGGAGGGCAACCCAGAGGGCTATGGCAACCTTAACCTTGGCCGTGTTGGTGTGCTGGTTGGATCAGGTATGGGTGGTCTATCAGTATTTCAAGATGGTGTTAAAGCTCTGGTGGAAAAAGGATACAAAAAGATCACCCCATTTTTCATACCTTATGCCATCACCAACATGGGCGGTGCATTGGTTGCCATCGATCAAGGTTTCATGGGACCCAACTACTCCATTTCCACTGCTTGTGCAACTGCCAACTATGCATTCGTAGCTGCAGCCAACCACATTAGATCAGGTGATGCTGACTGCATGGTTGTTGGTGGATCTGAAGCTCCCATCATCCCAGTTGGCCTTGGTGGCTTTGTCGCCTGCCGTGCTCTGAGTCAAAGGTGTGACGAACCTCAGCGTGCATCTCGTCCTTGGGATACTGATCGTGATGGGTTTGTTATGGGTGAAGGTGCTGGTGTGTTGATTATGGAGTCTTTGGAGCATGCAAGGAAGCGTGGTGCGCCAATCCTTGCCGAATACCTTGGAGGTGCCCTCACTTGTGATGCCCATCACATGACAGACCCTCATCCTGATGGACTTGGAGTGTCGAGCTGCATTGAACTGGCTTTAAAAGATGCTGGTGTGGATCGCGATGCAGTCAATTATATCAACGCACATGCTACTTCTACTCTGGTTGGAGACAAGGCCGAAGTCAGGGCCATCAAAAAAGTATTCTCAAATATGGGTGAGATGAAGATGAATGCCACAAAGAGTATGATTGGTCACGGGCTGGGTGCTGCTGGTGGTATGGAAGCCATAGCTGTTATTCAGGCCATTAGAACCGGTTGGTTGCACCCAACTATCAATCATGAGAACCCAATTGATGAGGTGGCAGGGATTGATGTCGTGCCCAACACAAAGAAGGAACACAAAGTTAGAGTGGGCATTTCAAATTCGTTTGGCTTCGGTGGGCACAACTCTGTTGTTGCATTTGCTGCTTTTGAAGAGTAAAGTTGGATGTGTTTTTATTTGTAATTGAGATTCTTCGGTCTACATACAGTTGTGGGATGTTATTAGTTCATTGATTCGTTACTGTGTGGGAGAATGAGGTACCAAAGGGAAACCAAAACCCAAACCTTTGCTCACCCAAAGGAGCCCCGCACGCAGAAGAGTGGGATTGCTGTGTGTAGTCCTCCTTCCAATCGGGTAATTGAGAATTCTTCAGTTGTAAGAAATTTATTAAAATTTACATGATATGATGCAGCATAGACACACACTTCTCCTTCTTCTACTCTTCCCCAGATTGATGGGCGACAATAAGATTCAAAAAGGCAGGACATAGTGTCTCAATCGGAGGTAATGCATGCGATGGCGCATCAAACAATTCTTCAATGGTTGATGATTGCAGTCCATTGTTTTGTAACGACATTGCTTCAGCTCTCTTTTGTTTCTCACTTCCTTTCTCAATCTTCCCATACAGCGCCTCAAATGCAGATGTACCGGCATTGCCTTGTAGACCTACCAAGCCCAGGCCCTTCCTCTTTCTCTCCTTTTGACTAACTTTCCCTCCATCAGCACTTTTCCTTGCAACTGAATATTGTCTATCTTGACCCATAATGAACAAAGGACTCATTCCTGTCGGCGACATTGCAGATAATAAAGAATGAGAAACAGTTCCGGGCAACCCATAGACAATTTGGGCATTACCTTGATCTGTGGTGGCTCTCACTGTCCACCCAGCAACAGGGGCACTGCTTGGTGCTTTGAATGTCAACACAACATGCATCATATTTGTCTGCTGACTTGCTGCTAATACTACAGCAAAATGCTGTGATAAAGGATCTGCTTTGACATCTGCTACTGGTAAAATCACTGCCCACTCAATATCCATGGTCAATATGTTGTACAGAACCAGGCTTTCAGGTCCTGCTGATACAAGATAGGGAGAGTCTTGAATGAACGTCAGATGTGTAATGCCAGCATGCCTGCTACTTGAGGAAGCAGGGGCAGGCATAACTCCAAGCATTGTTGCCTCGTTTGGACTCCACAAAGTAATGGTGCCATCTCTAGTGCTGATGGCAAGAACCGTACCCTCTCCGCTGAACGCTGAACTTGTCATTGGTTGGTTTTTATAACTGCCAATCCATTTGCATCTCCATGTGCTTTCCTTCTTCTTCTCGTTGTTTTTTGATACTGGCAATGTTGATGATGAAATCCGTTGGTGGGCCCAGACCTTGAATTCACCTCCTTCACTTGTTGTTGCCACCAGGTTGTCAGTTGGGTGAAATGCAAGAGACGTTACTGCATCTGCTACGCCACTAGATTGGCCAGGTTTTGATTTTGCTGATTTGTGGGGCTCATCAACCAAAGTGTTCAGAGAATAGGGAAACCCATACTCTCTGCTGGGTGTTTTATCCCAGAATTTCAGCAAATAAGCAGTAGCACCATCTGCACCAGCAGTAGGCCTTGTTTCCAATGTTGCCATAATGCTACCATCTCTATTGAATGCTGCAGCGCACACAGCAGGCTCGGCTGGTGCGCCATATACACCACCAAGTGCAGCAGCATCGGAATCAGTCAGTGACACAATATTTCTATGAGATAGCTGCAATTTATCAATGTGAGCATCTGTGATCACATCGTACCACTGCAGCAAAGAATGGGACCCTGCCACCACTGCATGGCCGGTTCCCGGTTGCATTGCTAGAGGAGGCTGCTCTGGTGCCTTTGGAGTAGGTCTAAGCCCATGTATGGATGCTTCAACTCTCATTACTGCTACATTTACTATTCTCAACGTGTTGTCTGCTTGTCTTAGAGCATATTTGGAAGGCTCAGAAGGACACGTACACAATCCAACCAGAGGACCGCCTAATCGAGGGAGGTATGTTCTCCTGCCACTCCCCACCTCCCAAACGACCAACACTGCTTCTTGTCCTCCTGACAGTAAGAATAGGCCATCTTGAGAGAATGCAAGGCACCCTACTCCATGAGCATGCCAGTGCACTGTTGTGGCAGGAGGGTCTTTGTGTACCAGCCCTGTGTCAATGCCCTCGTCGTCATCGTCGTCATTGTCATCATTGGCACTCACTGCTACTCCACCAATGCCATTATTATTATCTACAACATTCTTCTTCTTAGACGCCAGCATTGATTCAACTGCAGACTTGACATTATGCCAAATGATTATACGTCCGGTAACATCACCAGCAGCAACTCGATCACCATCAGGGCTCACAGCAACGCAGGTAATTGCCTTGGTGTGATGCAGAGCAAGGGGGCCTGCAACAAAGCCATCATTAGTGGACCATACAAGAGCTCTATGCCTATCCAAAGTTGCTACAATGTGTGAGTTAGATCCACCACCTGAGAGCATTCTTGGCTCTGATACTTTTCCTCTAGCTTTATCAAGTGTTGCTTGACTAAGTGGGGTGAGGGGGAGGCGGAGGATGCGACCAGCAGCTCCATTTCTCCATCTACAGCTGAAAATTGCTACATTGTCAACAATTGCCATTGATTCTAGTGGTTCGCCTATGTTTGTTGTTCTAGCTATGCTGGCATCATTTAAATCCCACAAAATGAGTGTCTTATCTAAAGAACAAGAGTAAACCTGGAGTCATGGGGAGAAGACGGTCGGTGAGAAATGATTGCCGGGACTTTGGTACGCACAGAAAAATAACCAATCCATTTGAATATAAACTTGACGTTGACCATCGTCTCAGTGAAATTGTCGCCAAGAAAAGCCCAGAGCAACACAGATGCATATTCATATTTGGCATCTCACCTGGCTTGGGTTGGAAGGATGTAAAGCGAGCCCAGTCACTTCATTCGTGTGACCTGAGAGTCCAAATAGCAACTCTCCAGTGACTGCACTATAGACTCTGACGTTATAGGCGACACAAACTAACAATAATTTTCCATCACTCGACAAAATATGAGGCCTCTTTGTGATTTGACCGCCGCCAGATACCATCCTACACTTTGGTTTATCTGGGAATTGATTCTAGTATTGTTTATATATGGATGAGAAGAGTGCAACGAACCCAGAGAAGAGAGGGAGGGGGCACCGCATTCAAGGCTCACGGAGAGAGAGAGGCGTCGGAGCTCGGGATGGACAAAACTCGCTCACTCTTACATATTAGGCTTTCTGAAGTCACTGCAACGAAATGCTAGATAGTTATATACTTCCCAAGAACCAATACATCCATTCTAATTGCATAAAAACGAACATATCTCAGATTCTCACTGATCGTTTTGGGGATTCAATTCTTAGTCAAATAATTGCACGTAGAATTACGCCCCAATCAAGAAATCAAGTCATTAACTACCCAATATTAACATGGTGGGTATGAAAACCCAAACAGATCCAGAAAAAGAACAATTAAATGGCCAGCATCGTGAAAGGTATGTGTATCTCTAACAAACTCAAGCCCATTTTGCGTAACGGAAACCCCAACACACAATACCTTACCACACTCTCCAATTCTACAAACAACGCAGAACGAAGCATCGTTGGGGTCCAATCCCAGGCATCTTCGCCCCCGACGGCCAGCCTCAGCCCAAACGACGACGTAAAAGCCGCTGGGAAGACAAGCCAGCCACTGCTGCTGTTGTTGACGATACTACAACTGCTACTCCTGCAGAAGGTAGTAACAGATCAATAGTTTTATTTCCTGGTGAGATCATCCTCTCCAATGGAATGAAGGTTGTCCTTCCTCCTTCCCTCTCAGGGAGATCTAAAACTGGCGACGCCTCCCTTGTGCCTCTATACGAAGAGCTTGCCGACATTGACAACAAACTGCGTACAGGGGAGATACAATTACCTCCTGAACATGAAAGATCTCCATCTCCCCCACCTATTTATGATGCAAACGGTATTAGACAAAACACCAGAGATGTTAGGATGAAGGAAAAGCTGGCCAGCAGGCGCAACATGCTGATTGAGGAGCTGATCAAACGCGACGAGTCATACAAGCCTCCTACTGATTGGAAGCCAGAGAAGAAGACTAGAAAGGTCTATATACCATACAAAGAGCATCCTGGTTATAACTTTATCGGTCTTATTATTGGGCCACGAGGAAATACTCAGAAGAAGATGCAAAATGAAACAAATTGCAGGATTGCCATCAGGGGAAGAGGATCAGTCAAGGAAGGAGTAGCCAGGAATCCCAACTCTGACTATGGCGAAGAAGATGAGCTTCATGTGCTTATTGTGGGCGATACTGATGAAGATGTAGATAGAGCCGCTGCAATGGTTGAAAAATTGTGCCAGCCGATGGATGAAGAGATGAATGAACATAAAAAGCTGCAATTGAGAGAGCTGGCATTGATCAATGGTACTTTGAAGGAAGAAACTGAAGCCTACTGCATGGCCTGTGGTGAGCCTGGCCATCGTCAAATTGACTGTCCCAAAAAATCAATCGACGTCTATCAATTGCCTAGTGAAATTCAAGTCAAAGTAGATGAGCAGTATGCCAAAGATGTAGCAAGAATGAATCCCGGTGAAGCTTATCAAATAGATTCGGAATACACTCAATTCCTAGCGGAGCTGGGTGGCTATGATCCAAGAGCAGGTCCTCCTCCTCCAACCGGAAGAGTTGGAAGTAAGGGTGGTAATGGTGGTGGTGGTGGTGGTGGTGGTAATAGAGGAGAAAGAGGGCCTTTGCCTGAGAGTTGCAAGTTATATGTAGGCAACTTGGCTCCAACAGTGACAGATCAGGTTTTGAGAGAACTTTTCCAGCCTTTCGGTCATGTGCTCCATGTTGCTGTGTTGTATGATCAAAATACTGGCTCACATAGAGGATTTGGGTTTGTTCATTTCGCCGATGAAGGGACTACTAGAAATGCATGTGATAGTATGCAGAATTATGTGGTGCAAGGTAGGCCTTTAAGTGTGAGAGTGCGTAGTGATCCGATGCCTAGAGCAGGAGGGGGAGGAGGTATGGGTGCACCACGTGGTGGAGGTATGGGTGGAGCACGTCCTGAAGACAATTTACCTCCTGGTTGCAAGTTGTTTGTTGGCAGCGTCCCGTATCACATTGATGAATTTACATTAAGGAGAGAGTTTGAAAGATTTGGTGCTGTTGTGGGGTGTCGCATTCCAACTGATCGTGAGACGGGAAGGCAAAAACCATTTGGGTTTGTTTCGTTTTCTGATCCCCAGGTAGCAGCAATGGCAATTTCATACATGGATGGCTTTGCTGGATTTGATGGAAATAGACCTCTGACTGTTCGCATTGCTGGCGACAAGGGAGGTGGTGGAGGAAGGGGAGGTGGAAGGGGTAGTGGCAGCCAAATTGGTGGTCAATATTGGGGCGATCAACCTGGCTATGATGAAGGTGATAAAGAGTATCAGTACAATCACCAGTATGGTGGTGCTGATCCAGGCTTTCCAGTGCCACCTCCGCCATCTGATGATTACGAGTATGGGATGCCTCCCCCTCCACCACCACCACCCGATGATGATGACGTCCCTCCTCCACCACCGCCACCATCAATGCCATACGATGTTGGTGATGACCCAATTGCTCCATCTATGTATGATCCTGTGAGAGCAGGAGCTCAGCAATATAGCTTCAATGCTGTCCCTCCACCTGCTACTGCCAACCAAGATGGCAAGCAGACTGATGGCGATGGTGACGGTGATGAATATTTGAAGTTCATGTCGGAGATGCCACAGTTTTGAGTTCACTTGCTGCCTGATTCATTACACAATGGAATGAAGTATCCACTCTTTCAACATCACTAGGTGCCCCCATTCTTGTCTGATGTAATAAAAATTGAAACTAGGAGCCTCTGTTTTACTGGCAGCAATTGTGATTTGAGAGAATACCAAAAGAAGCCGCCTAGCGCCATCACACACCCAACAAGCATGTGTATGCAAAGAAAAACCCTTTGATTCACCCAACAAGACTGCACTCAACAGCAGGAACCCCACAATGTGAACTTCTCCGAAGACAGTTGTGGCCACAGCCAATGGTATATTTGATTACCAAGGCATGAATAAGGTTGTAACAAACAAGAGGGTGCCAACACTGAGAAACCACAGTAAACGTAGAGTACAGTCTCTGGTACAGTTTTTTCTCTGGAGGTTACTGACAACAATGATGTCTGATAGGACTGCTTGGTTGGCAAGACTTGTCAGACGTCCGATGGCACCGATGGTCGGTGACATCATTGGGGTTTCGTTTATTTAGTCTATGAATGTTGCATCGATAAAGACTGCGAGTTGATTGTTTATTAGGACAGTCAAGTATACTTATTGTTTGACAATTCTATACTTTTTGCACTCTTTTGGAGTCAACTTGCAAGTCCAGTCAAGTATGCAGGCTAGCATTCAAGTAGTCTGGGCTATTTTGCCAATCTCAATTTTATATCTGAAAATAATTTGGCATGGGTATAGTTCTCAATTTTCAACCTGGAGGCCATGTGATTGGTCTTCAAAAGAGATTCCTTGGATTGGGGGACCATGATCTCCACCCCTTCCAAGTCCTGGCTGCCTTCCTCCCACGTATGGGCGGCAGCACGTCCCTCATTCTCATTGAGCGCTCCTCTAAACCAGGCCCAAACTGGCCCATGCCAATTCATGCTTTAAAAACAGGGCCGACCCCCTATGGGACTCTCTATTGACTATGCTCCTCCAGCACCTACCTTCCATTCAAGGCATCGTGCACTTGTATATATCTCTGGTATATACCAGAGATAATAAAAATAGCACCAAAGATAGTTCCACCGAGCCAACAGCACCATCCTGAGTAACAGAGAGAACCTAATCAGAGAGAACCAATCGCTATAACCTCAGAGGAACTGCTCCGAAAGAAGTTAAACTAGATGCTTGTAATGCATTGCTTTCTGCAATTGGTTGGAGTGAGCCCATGGGCCAAAGAGGAACTCCCAAATGGTGAGTTGAATGCCCCAGCGGTAGATCCCGTCCTCTCATCAGTCAGTCAACTGACATCTGAAATCTTAAAATTAAAGGAGAAGCTCCCCTAGCATTGGCAGAGAAGCAAGATGCAGATGAAACCCCTCATCCAGACCGTCCAGTGAAAATGCAACCACAGCTCATAAGTCGTCCCCACAGCAGATCTAACACTCTGATGATGCCTTATTGAATAATGTATACTTCGTGCGTGTTTGAGTGATTGAATATTAAATCAAAGTTGAAGCCTTTATTGAGACTGCTGATCAGACGTCGATGTGTCCTGCTGGCGCTTCCACGTCAGCCGTCCAACAGACGTCCTAGGTTGCAGAGTGGCAGTAGCTCTGTTATTCAAGTCGATTGAAGTAGACAACGATCAATAATCTGCCTAACCTACTAATATTCCAAACTTCTCTCTCTTTCTTGTTGGCAGTTTGCAAGGAACATGATCAAATTTAGAAATGACAGTCGACGTGGTTTGCCTATAATAATAATAATACAGGTTGCTTTCTCTCTGCTTTCCATTTGCTGTTTTATGGGCTTGCTTTTCAACAGGGGTAACAATCTCGAAATGCAAATTGTAAGCTTCATTCAGCCAATGTTGGCCAATGAAATCTTAGTATCTCCTTCTGGAAAGGTTTTAAACTGGACACAGAGCCTCCCCAGCCATTCAGCACCTTGCATTGATATCAAAGACAGCAATACATTTAGCTGCTTGCCAAGTTTTAGCATTGCAGGTATGCCAAAAAGTGGCAGTTCTGCATTGCATTGGTATTTAAGTCAATATCCAAAGCTCTCTTTCATGCCCAAGGAGTTATGTGCAGTTGGCGCGTCTAAAAAGGCAAATTCCTACGACACATACTTCTCAATGCTTCCTGATTCTGAAAAATTATGCAAGGACTGCCTGGTAGGGGAGACGTGCATTTCAATGGGAATGCAACTAGCCACGGCCACTGCCTATCGAGCTGCAGTTCCCACCATCAAAGATGTTTTCTTGTTGGTTCGAAACCCAATAGATCACATGTATGCAAGTTATTGGTTCTGGTGTACTTGGGAAGAGACTAATATGCCACTAGAGATGTGCAAAAGTACATCGGCCCGTTGGAATCCAAGGAAGAATGTTATCTATGTGGATGAGAGTGGAGTGGAGAAGTGGTATGACTTTCCCAGATCTCCCTCCGACTTTCATCAAAGGGTGACACGGGCGCTGGCAGAGGGTTGCCAAAGCATTGCATGCTCTGATTTTGTTTTTAGGAACCACAAAAATTACATCTCAAACCTGCATGCCATATACAACCAAGGTCTGCACTTGCTTTCTACTGAATTGCTTTATTCAGAAACAGAGGCTATTCTGAACAGAGTAGTTTCAATCCTTGGACTGCCTCCACATGATTTTAGTGAAATTTCTAAGTATTCAATCAATGTTAATGGAAATCCAGGCACTGACACTGTACAAGAGAAGTCACGAGGGGACTATCCACCGATGCTGCAGGCTACAAGGGATATCACAGCAGAGGCAGTGAAAGAGGTGGCGAAGTACGCCGAGAGCATTTCTGGTATCGATTTTTTTAAAATATGGTCTGGAAGCTAAGGAAATCTATAGAGATTGAGATTGAAATATGCATGTAAATGTGGATCGGGTGACTCCCAGGTCTACTACCCCAGTCACTCATAATTGGAAATATATAATACTTCAAGGTAGGTATGTTGCTCCCTCTCCCCTTCAGTAACGGAAAATGATCGCTGCTGCTCCCAAAATTAGAAAAGTATAGTTGGAAACAATGAGAATGGCTGGAGAGAAGTTGAGACATGCACAAATAGTATTCTGATCATCACTGTGGAAGAAAATGGAGTTTCTGGCGAGAGAAAGGGTATTCTAAAATATACTATACTTCACAACCAGGTTGCCCTAAAACCCTAGTTGCCCCTTCTCACTGCTCAACGTAGAAGCAGTGGGCTGCCACCCCCTCTATCTCCAACCTGGCAGGAGTGTCGCTCTGGACTTTGTTTGGGGAAATAAAACATTCATCTTTCAAACACATAGCAGTTGGTGTGGGCAAAGTGGGCACACATAATGATGATCAAAGTAATCGATACTTTGCAACAAGGAGGAGAAGGCGGTGGAGGTGGTTGAAATTTTTGAAAAATTCAGACGATAATGCTCAAGATATTCCTGGATGAATCTGCTTATATATAGAAGTGAAACAGATAGTGAAACAAAGTCAAATTGATCGTCGTCTACTTCCTTTGGAGCTACTACAACTCTGGAATCTAGGACGTCTGTTGGACGGCTGACGCGGAATTCGAATTCCTTGCTTTCGAAAGCCAGCAGGCATCCTGCAGCAGGACGTCTGGTCAGCAGTCTCTCTCACTAAGAAAACTTCAACTATATTTTGAAATTACGTACTCGGCCCCTTATTATAATCTTACAGTGTCATCTCTCTACATATTGTTCTCAAATCGCCTCAGAGAATTGCACATAATGCAATTCAATTTCAGAATACTTTGCTAAAGCTTAATTTGATCCATACTTTTTTAATTTCTG
>Ga0114919_10002297_pt1 | contig 15448 bp, 15 predicted proteins | sample BlataG_FD_88682 | JGI IMG/M metagenome (GOLD analysis project Ga0114919, IMG submission 88682) | Deep subsurface microbial communities from Black Sea to uncover new lineages of life (NeLLi) - Black_00105 metaG | ecosystem: Environmental > Aquatic > Marine > Oceanic > Sediment | place: Atlantic... | reverse complement strand
TATTATAATGGCATGGATTGCAGGGCTTGACATTGTTTATGCTATCCAGGACATGGAATTTGATGTTAAAGAAAATCTTCACTCCATGCCGGTTCGTCTTGGAAAAAAACGGGCGCTTGTTATCTCCGCAGCATGCTATTTGGTCTCTATAAGCGCCATGATCTATGCGGGATTTTTGACCCATAAGACCGTCCCATACTGGACGGCAGTTGTACTGGTCGGAATAATATTTTTTTACCAGCAGAGACTGGCAAGGAATAAAAATATCACTTTGGCCATAAGGAATTTTTTTAAAGCTAATATATACATATCCCCCATACTCTTTTTCGGAACCCTCACGGATCTTTTTATAGGTAAAATTTTATAATCTTTAGATGCAAGATTCATGAAAGATCAAAAAAAATGATAGTTGTTGCAATTTCAGGAGCAAGCGGCCCGATACTGGGGATTCGTCTGATTGAAGAACTCCTTAATTCAGGAGAAAAAATTGCTGCAATCGTTTCAGAGCCGGCCCGCCAAATCATAGAATACGAAATCTTTCGGGGGGAAACCCCCTTTTCATCCTTGAAAGAACTGCTTGTAAAGCGGGGTCTCTCCGGCAACCATGATCTTTTGAGCGAGTTCAAAAACAATGATTTTTTTGCTCCGGTGGCAAGCGGTTCCACAAAATTCGAAGCAATGGTTGTTATCCCCTGTTCGATGAAAACACTTTCCGCCATTGTCCACGGATATGCAGATTCACTGATTACCAGAACCTGTGATGTGGCATTAAAGGAAAAGCGCAGGTGCATAATCGTGCCCAGAGAAACACCGCTCAGTGTTGTCCACACCGGAAACATACACCGGGCCGCTCTGGCCGGGATTGAGATCGTTCCCCCGGTTCCGGGGTTCTACACCCGGCCCGAATCGGTTGATGATGTGGTTAACTTTGTTGTCGGGAAGGTGTTGAACCTTTTGGGCCGGGAGCACGATCTGTTTGAAAGCTGGGGGAAAAAGGAAATATAACATGGCGCTTCCGGATAACATACAAAATAAAAAACTTCGCAGCATCGCTGAAAAGGTCTGCAACAACATTCCGGCAGGCAAAGAAGACGCTCTGTACATGCTTGCAACCCATGACATCCTGGATCTTGGCACGATTGCTCATCATATCCGGACAAAATTGCATGGAGATGTTGCATACTACGGGGTTAATATGAATCTTAACTACACCAATATATGTGAGTTGCGATGTCCCTTATGTGCCTTTTCCTGTGATGAAAATGATGAAAAGGCGTTTTTGCTTTCTCCTGATGAAATTGAGCAGAGGATACACAGTGCCGCGTGTTCAGGGATTGATGAAGTTCATATTGTGGGCGGACTTCACCCCAATCTTACCATCGACTATTTCGAGCAGATGTTGCGGCGAATTAAAAAGATAAAACCGGATATGCATATTGTTGCATTTACTGCGGTTGAATATGATTATTTTGCGAAAAAAAATAAAATTTCCCTTGAAGAAGTTTTTAAGCGGCTTATGGATGCAGGCGTCGAGGCCCTCCCCGGAGGCGGGGCTGAAATCTTTTCTCCCCGTGTTCGGGATATCATAGCGCCAAAGAAAATATCGGGAACCAAATGGCTTTCCGTCATGCGCACAGCCCACAAAATGGGTCTCAAGACAAATGCAACCATGCTTTATAATCATATCGAGACTGCCGAAGATATTGTTGATCACCTTTCGCGGATCCGTGATCTTCAGGATGAGACCGGCGGTTTTAAAACCTTTGTACCGTTACAATTCCATAGTGAGAATACGGCGCTAAAAGTTACGCATACCACGACAGGCTACGATGATATCCGGATCTATGCCACCAGCAGAATTTTCCTCCACAATGTGCCCCATTTAAAGGCATTGTGGATGTATCTGGGTGATAAAATGGCCCAGACCCTTCTCAGGTTCGGGGTTGATGATATTGGCGCGACTTATAATAATGAAAAAGTTGTTCATGCTGCCGGTGCTCGAACCCCCGATTTTGGATCAGAGAGTTTTTTAAAAAGACTGATCCATAACGCTCAACTCATACCTGAACGGACAACCGCAAGCTACCGCACGTTATGGGCCGGCCCGGAAAAGGAGTATGTATGAGGCTTGGCTATATTGACTATCTCAACTGCTATCCTTTTTACTTTCGAATGTTTGAGAAAAAACCTGTCCCAAAGATCAGCATCTATCCGGGTTATCCCTGCATGCTCAATAAAATGATGGCCCACCGGCAACTGGACATGAGCCCCATTTCCTCGGCAACTTGTGCGGAAATTACTGATGATGTGCTTGTGCTTCCGCAATTCTGCTTGAGTTCGGTAGGATATGTGGGATCGGTTATTCTGATAAGCAAAATCCCCATTGAAGATTTGAATCAAAAGACAGTGGGCATTACCAGTGCGTCACATACTTCTGTGGTGCTTTTGAAAGTCCTGCTAAAAAAATATTACCGGTTGGAACCGTCGTACATACCCACCGAACCGAGGCCGGTGCTTAAAGATATGGATGCCGCTCTGGTTATCGGCAATGATGCAATGGCAATAACCTCCGAGCCGGTCTCTTATATTTATGACTTGGGCGACCTGTGGCTTCGAAAAACCGGATTCCCCGTGGTATTTGCCGTGTTTGCGGCCAGACAAAGCGTTGTTGAAAAATATAAACTCCAAATAAAATCTGTTGTTTCTTCATATCGCAAGTCATTGCGCTGTCTTGAAGAAGAAAAAGAAAATGTCGTTTCACTGGCAAAAGCAAGATATCCGGATATTATTTATGACATCAACGGCTATTTTGATCTTTTGCAGTTTAAATTTGATGATAATTTAAAAAAAGCCTTAATGTTTTATTATGCGGTTGCCGGAGAGATGGGGTTGCTTAAAAAGGTAACCGGATTAAGCTATCTGGATGTTGAATAGCAAAGGAAGACGTGATCAAAAACAATCAACTTTATCATAAGATATACCAGGGGGACAGAATATTTCCTGAAGAAGCTCCGGATCTTTTTTCCTGGGACATCATTGACCTGGGAAAAGCCGGGAATATGAGAAGAAGATTAGCATACCCCAAAGAGGAAGTCGGGTTCATTATCGATCGGATTGTCAATTTCACCAATATTTGTGAGGCGGCATGTGCTTTCTGTGCATTTCATGCCCGGGCCAATCTTATTCAATCTTATGAACTGACAATGGACGATATTCTCCGAAAAGTTGAAGAACTTATTGCTGCAGGAGGAACCCAGGTTATGCTTCAGGGCGGACTTCACCCGGACTATACTCTGGACAAATATATTGATATGGTAAAAACGGTTAAAAACCGTTTCCCGAAAATCTACCTTCATTCCTTTTCTCCTTCGGAAATTGTACACATTTCACGCAAAAGCTCCCTGCCTGTAGATGATGTTGTGAAGGCTTTAAAAGAGGCGGGCCTGGATTCCGTGCCGGGCGCATCGGATCTGCTGGTCGACAGAATACGCGAAAAGGTAAGTCCGAAAAAAATCACGGTGGATGAATGGCGAAAAGTAATATACTCTCTTTACCGAAATGAAATGAAGTCTTCAGCAACCATGACTTACGGAATGGGAGAGACCCGTGAAGAGAAGATCGAACATCTTAACGTAATACGAGATGTTCAGGATGACACAGGGATTTTACAGGCTTTTATCCCCTGGTCATTTTCGCCCGCCGGCACACGAATGGAAAATATTCTTCCGGCAACAGGTATCGATTATCTTAAGATGGTTGCAATTGCAAGGATATTCCTTGACAATATCACCTATATCCAGGCCGGGTGGCTTACCGAAGGTTTGAAGCTTGCACAGATTGCACTGACAATGGGGGCAAACGACATGGGCGGGGTGCTCATGGAAGAGGTTGTGGTAAAGGCGACCGGAATAAAAACCAGCACCAACCATAAGGGACTTGTCCATATCATTAAAAACGCCGGCAAGATTCCTGTGCAGAGGGATTCTCGGTATCGTGCGATACGGGAGTGCGGGTAAAAACCAATTTTGATGACCCTAAAGACCTTCAGGCGTTGCTTAGAAAATATGGTTTTACCCAAGTTTCCAATTATTCACAACCATTTGGTATTGCAATAATTATCATCTGCCGGAAGGAACGTTCATGACAACCCTCGATCTTGCTTTTTCAACCTGTCCTAACGACACATTTATATTTCATGCCCTGCTTCACCACTTCATTGATACCGGAAATTTACGTTTTATTCCACACATGCATGATGTGGAGGCACTAAACAAAAAAGCTTTTTTTAAAACATTTCATATTTCAAAGCTCTCATTTTATGCCTATTTTAAGCTAAAACAAAACTATAAAATCCTTGATTCAGGCTCGGCACTCGGATATGGTTGCGGACCTCTTCTTGTGGGAAGATCTTCTGATCTTTTATTGTCTGAAGCAAAAGTTGCCGTACCGGGTGAATACACAACCGCATATCTTCTGTTGAAGTTATGGAATCCTGAAATACGCAATGTTGAAATAACCCGGTTTGATAATATACTTGAAGGGGTCCGGATCGGAAGATACGATGCCGGACTGATAATTCATGAAGGTCGGTTCATATTCCCGGAATATGGTTGTGTCCAAATAATCGACCTGGGTAAGTGGTGGGAAGGCCAAACAGGACTTCCGATCCCCTTGGGATGTATTGCCGTGCGGAAAGATCGCCCGGCCATTGACCTGAAAGATGAAATTGAATCCGTTCTTCGAAATTCGATTCAATACGCGTTACAGAACAAAAATGCATCCAGAGAATTTGTAAAATTGCATGCACAGGAACTGGATGATCAGGTTATTGACGGGCATATCGATCTGTATGTCAACAATTTTACCCTATCACTGGGAGATAAGGGGAGAAAAGCAATACAGACTCTTGAGGAGATGGCTCGGTGGAAAAAGATACTGTAACGGCAATCGTCATGGCCACCATGCTTGAGGCTAAGCCTTTTGTCCTGGGTATGTCTTTAATCCAGAGTCGGAAAAAACCTTTTGCCGTATTTCAGAATGACAATGTTTTTTTGATTATCTCCGGTATCGGCAAAGCAAACGCCGCCATGGCCACCGGTTATTTATGTTATAAATGTCACCCGGCCCGGGTTTGCAATCTCGGAGCAGCGGGCGCCACAGATTTTTCACATCCTCTGGGAGAGATTTTTCACATAAACGAAATTATTGAATATGACAGACATGAATTAACAACAAAAAGACCGTGCATTCATCACCCTGATATTTTAAATGGGTTTCAAACTGCTAAGCTTTCCACCAGTGACATGGCGGTTCTTGACCCTGATGAACGCAAAAAGATTTCCATGAATGCAGATCTGATTGACATGGAAGGTGCTTCAGTTGCTCAGGCGTGCAGGAAGTTTGATACAAAATGTTTTATTTTCAAATTTGTCAGCGATACACCGGATCATGCAAAGGACAAAGATATTGTGGAGAATATCAGACGGCATCGTTCATTTTTTTATGAGTTTTTTATCCGCTCTGTAGTGCCGGTTATTTGAATAAATACCGGATACTGGATACTTGATGCTGGATACTGGATGATGGATAAGATAAGGATAACTTTACTTTTTACAGGCCAGCATCCAGAAACCAGCATCAAGCATCTTTTCCATAAAGGTACAACATGGAGTAATAATAAAAAAATTTCAACCTAAGCAACTAAGATACTTATAATCCATATTAAGGAGGAATTATTGATGACTACGCTGCGATGGGATCGTTCACCCGAGATGCAAATTGATACAAGCAAAAATTATATGGCGAAAATTGAGACCAACAGGGGCATTATTGAATTAGAACTTTTTCCTAACCATGCACCCAAAACGGTCAACAACTTCGTATTCTTGGTCAGAAAGGGATTTTACGACGGGGTATTATTCCACCGGGTGATCAGCAATTTCATGATCCAGGGCGGAGATCCTACAGGCACCGGTGCAGGGGGTCCCGGCTACAGTTTTGAAGATGAAGTCGCGGATAATCCGCTGACCCACGAAACAGGCGTAATTTCCATGGCCAACGCCGGTCCAAACACCAACGGGAGTCAATTCTTTATCACGCATTCTCCACAGCCGCACTTGAACGGGAAGCACACCGTATTCGGAAGGGTCGTTGGCAGCCAGGATGTGGTGGATTCAATTCGGCAGGATGATAAAATGGAACGGGTAAAAATAAGCGAGGGTTAGCAGGCACAGAGGCCTTCTCGATTTATACCCTCTCTGTGAAGGCCTCAAGCGCTTTTTGAAGCATCCGGCGTATAAAGACCTCTTTATCCTCCCGGGTGAGTTTGGTATAAACATGATAGTCAGGATTTGACGCCGCCAATTCCGGCGGTTTTTCTCTGCATTTTATCCTTATATTTTGAACATCCTGAACCAGTTCGATTAAACCGAATTTTTTTCCTTCAAAGGCTTTAATCCATTCCAATCGCCACATCATTTCAAAGCGTACCTGATCTGCCAAAAAAAGGTGGATATCAACAACCAACATTTTATTTTCGTTGCTTAAATAGTGAAAATTGGGCGCCGTTCCAAAATCAAGGACGCCCATAATTAATTCATAATACGCAAGGGAGCTCGGTTCACCCGGCTGTGCCAGGTAATACAGCACTTTGTCTGAAAGATCTGGAAGGCGAGTTTTCAAGCCATAAGTTTCTCCAAAGCGTTTTTGCCAGGGACCAAATATTCTTTTTTCCAGCGCAATAGTTCGATATGATTGAAGATTAATAATTTTTGTCATGGCAAACCGAGTGTCAGGCGTCATCCGTTTTTTTACGAATTTTCTAAATGCAGATCTTTAAAATAGTTTGATTATAATTTCAATGGATTTTAGCTGATTTGAAATGGATTTGTTTTAATGAATTAAACGGTTACCCTTTGTATAATTTGCAAAAAATGATCCTTGTAATCGCATAAAAAAAATACAAGAAGGCTTGACTCCATTAATCAATTGGTATATGGATTTTGCCCGATAACGGAAATACGGTCTATTTTGATACCGTGACTTAATTTTATTGTGAAAGGAGGCTTTTAAAATGGCTTTTATTCCGACTGTTGACGAAGAAAAATGTGAAGGTTGCGAAGAATGTGTAGATGTTTGTCCTGTTGAAGTGTTTGAGATGGAGGACGACAAAGCGGTTCCGGTAAATGCTGACGAGTGTTTGGGTTGTGAAAGCTGTATCGAAGTTTGCGAAGCTGGCGCAATTACAGTTGAGGAGATATAATCAAGTTTTAAATGCATGTTCCCTGGTCCTCTTTCTTCACAAGGACCGGGGAACGACGCCCGCCAAGTGATTTCCGCCACAGATTATTAATCCTTAAAAGAAAAAATTAAACAATGACCTGCTATTTGATTTTCATAACACCTCTGGGTCATATGGCGGTGATATACCGTGTAACGCCGTTTGCGGTCATTAAAATTTTACTCCCCAGCCAGAAAAAAGAGGGCCTTGTTAACGCCGTTGAAACTTTTGCCCGGCAGCACACCGGTTTTCATGACAACGCCTTTATGGTAAAAGAATCCATAATCGATTATTTCAAAGGAAAGCCCATACACCCCCCGTGGGGATGGTTGGAAACGGGCGGCCTAACAAAACTGCAGCAATCCGTTCTTGCAAGTACTGCCGGTATTCCATACGGTGAATTGAGATCGTATAAAGATATCGCAGTGGCCGTTGGCCGTCCCCGTGCCTATAGATTTGTGGGTACAACGTTAGCAAATAACCCTTTTCCTATCCTGATACCCTGCCACAGAGTGATTCGAAGCGACGGTTCCTTTGGCCGGTTTGGCGGAGGCTCAGACCTGAAAAAAAAATTGATTGAACGGGAAGCCGGTTAAAGGTTACAGCTTGCCGGGTTGTTCCGAAATTTAGGATATGGGCCCGGACAGTTTACGAGCTTCAAGATACTCGATTCTTTCGAGCAATGGGGGATGGGAATAGTTGAAACAGACATAAAGTGGATGAGGATTGAGGTTGGAAAGATTTTCTTTTGCCATTTTTTTCAGAGCTTTTGTGAGTGGTTTTGCGGTCTTTAAAATCCCAAGCGAGTAAAAATCCGCTTCTCTTTCAAATTTTCTGGAAATCGCCATCCCGATGGGAGATATAAAAAAGTTTACCGGTTCCCACAGGATGCCCACCAAAAACAGACCCACGTAGCACGGCATATTTGAAAAACCAAAACTATTGTACATAACCTCCCAGGTTAAAAGCTTTGATGCCAGGAAAAAAAGAAACAGGGATACAACGCTAACGACGATAAGTTGTTTTTTAATATGATTTTTTTTCAAATGTCCGATTTCATGGGCCAGAATCGCCAGAATTTCATCCTGACCGTGTGATCGGATCAGGGAGTCGAACAGCACAATCCGCTTGGCTTTCCCCACTCCTGAAAAATATGCATTGGTATGTCTGGTTCTCCGGGTTGCATCCATCTGGTATATTCCCTCAATGTCAAGACCTTCTTTTTTAGCCAGTTGTTCAATCCCGTCTTTAAGCTCGGAATCTTCAAGCGATGTGAACCTGTTAAAAAGCGGCGCAATGACCGTAGGATAGAGCATGGTCATAATCAACTGGAATAACAAGAAAATAACCCAGGCCCAGACCCACCAGCTCTTCCCGGCGTATGTTACCATCAAAAGAAGTGCAGAAACAAGAAACGTCCCCAAGATGATCAAAACCAGCATGGATTTTACCAGATCAGAAATCCAGATTTTCAGGGTTTTTGTGTTAAAACCGTATCTGTCCTCGAGGACGAAACTGTGATAATAATCGAAAGGAAGGCCCATCAATATCTCTACCAGGCCTATCACTGCAAAAAAGATAAGGCCGGCTATCAAAAAATTCATCCGGGCAAGAGATTCGGCCAACCATGGAAGGAAGCCTGAAAGGAGGATATAAAGAAAAACAATTTTACTGATGCTGGTTTGAAATAGTTTAAAACGGATGTTGTCCTCGGTGTACCGGCTGATCTTTTGCAATTCTTTCTCATCAATCATCCCCTCAAAAGCCACAGGCGCCTTTTGCCCATATTTTTTGAGATAATTGACATTTATTCGCTCAATGGCAATATATAGTGCAAAGCTGGCCAGATAGATACAAATATAGGCTATTAAATAAATGTTGAATGAAATCATACGGTTTTATAAATAAAAAGTGTAACCGTTAACGGATTTTTTAAAATCACAAATTCCAAGTACCAAATTCCAAATTCCAACGACCTAAACTATTTCGGTTTTTCCAGTATTGTTGAAAATATCTTTTTCAATTCGTTTGCCTTTCTTCAAGATCATAAGGTTTGGGATTTTGAATTTCAATATCTAATTTGCAAATCGGATATTGGGTAACATTTTAACTTGGCAACATACCGGCTAACATACATCTTGCACGGCAAAACAAACTGTGATAGCTCTATTTTTCATGAAACAATATGTTATTGATGAGCTTAGGCCCAAAGATTACGAAATGATCAAGGCATTCATGGATGAGAACTTTGGTTCCTCAAACGTGGATGGCGTTTACTGGATTCAGCTCGACCAAAACATTCTCACTCAAGTTCAAAAAGAGCATACAGAATGTCAACCATTTTATGTTGCCGCTGATCTTGAATTAAACCTTGTGGCCTTTGAATTGCTTGTACGCACCAAGAACAGAATGCGATGCAGCTGTATGGGGTATGCAACCGAAAAACAGCGCAACTGGCTTATGGGACTTGCCGACTCCATATTTGATAAACTTGGGATTAAAACATAATTAATGACACGAACACTTTTTATTATTTTTTGGGCGGTGATAGCGACGGGCTTTTTCGCTGTTATAGCCATATTAACCTCATTTGTCACTACAGGTGGTGAAACAACGCACAAAGTCGGAAGAATTTGGGCAAAATGCATTCTTGCTGCAAGCAATATCAAAGTCACGGTTAAAGGCCTTTCCAACCTGAATCGTAGTGGATCTTATATTTACATGCCAAACCATGTGAGCAATTTTGATATCCCTGTTCTTCAGGCTTATCTTCCGGTTCAGTTCAGATGGCTTGCCAAAGCTGAACTTTTTAAGATACCCATTTTCGGTTATGCCATGCAAAGGGCCGGTTATATCAGTATTAATCGTTTTGATCGAAAGTCTGCCATAGAAAGCCTTAATAAGGCGGCGGAAATAATAAGGAATGGTACGTCCGTGATAATCTTTCCCGAAGGCACGCGCAGTCATAATCAGAACATACAGTCATTTAAAAAGGGAGGATTTGTTTTGGCGGTCGATTCCGGTGTTCCTATCATTCCGGTGATAATTCATGGAACATGGACGATCATGCAAAAAAAACAGATTCTTGTTAGACCAGGAAATGTTGTTCTCGAAATCAAAAAACCGATTAAAACTTTGGATTATACCAGGAAAACCAAGGACGATCTTATGGAAAAGGTTAGAAATATCATCCTGGAATCCTATGGAAAAAATAAACCGTTATGCTAAAAATAATACCACTGGGCGGGCTGGGAGAAATAGGCCTGAACATGATGGTTTTTGAATATTCCGATTCAGCTTTTATTATTGATGCCGGCCTGATGTTTCCCGAAGACTATATGCTGGGGATTGATTACGTAATCCCTGATATGAGTTATTTAAAACAAATTAAGTCAAAAATCTCGGGGATTGTATTAACCCATGCCCACGAAGATCATATCGGAGCACTCCCTTTTCTGCTGAAAGATATTAACGTTCCGATTTTTGGGACTCCTTTTACGCTGGGAGTTGTCCGAAACAAACTGGAAAAGCACGCTTTCTTTTCCCCCGCTTTATTGCATGAAATTTTTCCGGGGGGAAAACTTAATTTAAGTCCTTTTGAACTCGAATTTATCCGGGTCTGCCACAGTGCGGTGGATGGAGTAGGTATTGCCATAAAAACGCCTCTTGGACTTGTTGTTCATACCGGAGATTTTAAAATTGGTCATACTTCTGTTCACGGAATGATAACCGACGTCAACAAGTTTGCCCGGTGCGGCGACCAAGGCGTGCTCGCCCTGCTGTCGGATTCCACAAATGTTGAAAAAGAAGGATATACAATCTCCGATCAGGAGGTCGGTGAAACACTGGCAAAGATCTGTTCAGGAAGAAAAGGGCGGATTATTGTTGGCCTTTTTGCTTCCAATATTACCCGTATTCAACAGGTTGTCGATATTGCCCGGGCAATGGACAGGAAAGTCATTTTCAACGGAAGGAGCATAGAAACAACTGTAAATATAGCAAAAGAACTTGGATACATAACTATTTCCGAGGACATGGAGGTGGATGTTGAACAGCTCCATGACTTTCCGGATAATGAGATTGTAATTATAACAACCGGAAGTCAGGGGGAACCCATGGCGGCCCTGGCCCGCATGGCTGCGGGCGCCCATAAGCAGATAAAGATCAAAGAAGAGGACACGGTAATTTTTTCCTCGAAATTTATACCGGGGAATGAAAAGGCGATTACCAAAATTATCAATAATCTTTATAGACGAGGGGCCGACGTTATTTATGAAAAGATATCCGAGATCCATGTATCCGGCCACGCTTTTCAGGAAGAATTAAAGCTGATGATAGACCTGACCCGGCCCAAATATTTTATTCCGATCCACGGAGAATACCGGCATCTGATTCTTCATGCGCGCCTGGCCGAGCAAGTCGGTATTCCAAAGGAAAATATTCTTGTTGTTGAAAACGGTCAGGTCATTGAATTTGATGAAAACGGCGGCAGAGTCCGAGAAAATGTTTTGACAGGCCGGGTGCTTATAGACGGTAAAGGAATTGGAGATGTCGGGCGAAGTGTGCTCAAAGAGAGACGTAAGTTATCCGAAGACGGCTTGGTGGTCGTCATCATGGTTTTTGATGAGGAGACAGGAATTGTGGTACACGGTCCTGACATTGTTTCCCACGGCTTTGTGTTTGAAACGGAAACAGGCCATCTTCTGGAAGATGCAAAGTGTATTATACTCGAGATCGTAGAAGAAGTCGGCCCTGTGGTTCCTGACCGGGTCAATAAAATCCGGTCAAAAATGCAGATTGCTCTGAGGAAATTTTTTTTCTTTACCATAAGACGCCGTCCGGTTATACTTCCTTTTATACTGGAAGTTTAAGAAAAAGCAGGAATGGGTAAAAAATCGAATTCATCAATTCATAACCCAGCCCGGACAAGCCGGCCTCCGGCTCGTAGAGCCTACAGCTCGGAGAGAACCAAAAATATTTGCCACAAAGACACTAAAACACAAAGGATATATTTATTATTCTTTCTTCGTGCCTTGGTGCCTTAGTGGCAGAATAGAAAAAGTTTTGCCACAAAAAGCACAAAATTTACAACTAAGGAACTAATTTCCTATCAGAAAATCTATGCGTAAAGAAATTATCGGAATATCACTCTTTTTTCTAGTTGTTTTAACACTGATCAGTCTGTTGTCATACAGCCCGGCAGATCCTTCAATTAACCATGCCACTTCTTCAGGTCATATTCACAACTTCTTTGGGCTGTTGGGAGCCCAACTGGCCGGTATTCTTGTCGGACCTTTCGGTCTTGGCGCATTCTGGGTTCCGATTTTGCTCCTTCTTACCAGTATTCACTTTTTTCGAGACCACTCTTCCAGAGCAATTGTTTTTACCATTACCGGCGGAATTCTCTTGGTTATAACCACCGGAAGTCTGCTGGCAATATATAATGACTACATTATTATTTTTGGAAATAAATTTTCTTCCGGCGGAATCATTGGAATTTTCTTAAAATCATTTCTGGTAAAATATTCCAATGTTATAGGCGGCGTAATTATACTGGTCCTTTTATGGATTATCGGTTTGATTCTGGCTACCGGTTTTTCACTGACAAACTTTTCAAAACGCTCCTGGCGATCCGTTTCTTTTTCGGCAGATCGATTACATACGTTGTTTATCAAATGGAAAGAACGAAGGAAAAAATCAAAAAAAAGTTCAAAAATAAAAAAAGAACTTGCTGTTGAAAAAGAGCGGGAAATAAAAATCAAAGCTCCCCGACCCAGATCTATAAAAGAAGCTCCGGTTCCTCGACAGGAAGTATTCGAGTTCATGCGTTCTGAACCCGGATTTAGACTGCCTTCTATAAATCTTTTGGATGATTCTAAGGAGAAACCTTCTTCTGCTGATGATGAAAATTTGAGGATGCAGTCAAAACTCCTTGAAAAAAAACTTGACGATTTTAGTGTCAAGGGAAAGGTGGTAGCCGTATTGCCCGGCCCTGTCATTACGACCTATGAATATCAACCGGCTCCGGGCGTAAAAATTAATAAAATAGTAACCCTAACCGACGACCTTGCTTTGGCGCTTCGTGCCACAAGTATCAGGATTGTAGCCCCGATTCCCGGAAAAGCGGTGATTGGAATTGAACTCCCCAATACCACCAGAGAGCTTGTAAAATTCAAAGGAATTGCTGCCTCAAGTGCTTTCGAAAAATCAAAATCAAAGCTTACGATCTGTCTCGGCAAAAATATCGTCGGGGATCCTGTGGTGGCAGAGCTGGACAAAATGCCGCATCTTTTAATTGCCGGCGCCACCGGAACCGGTAAGAGCGTGGCCTTAAATGCCATGATTTGCAGCCTGTTATACAAATCCACGCCGGATGAAGTAAAGCTTATTATGATCGATCCAAAAAGAATCGAGCTGTCACATTATGATGGAATTCCCCATCTTATTACCCCTGTCGTAACAGATGTAAGAAAAGCAACCAATGCCTTGTTCTGGACGGTACGAGAAATGGAAACAAGATATGAGTTGCTGTCGGAAAAGAAAGCAAGAAACATGCGGCAGTATAACCAGAAGATAGATCAGGAAAATACAACCAAACAAGGTGAAGTTTCGGAAAAACTGCCGTATATTGTTGTTATCATCGACGAGCTTGCCGATCTTATGTTGGCGGCATCACGGAACGTGGAGCTTGCGTTGACACGTCTTGCCCAGATGGCCAGGGCTGCCGGTATTCATTTGATACTTGCCACCCAAAGGCCTTCCGTGGATGTTTTGACCGGAATTATCAAGGCTAATTTTCCTACTCGTCTTAGTTTCCAGGTCTCTTCAAGGACCGATTCAAGGACCATCATCGATACCAATGGGGCTGAGAACCTGCTGGGGAACGGGGATATGCTTTTTCTTCCTCCGGGCACGGCAAAGCTTCAGCGAATTCACGGGGCGTTCATATCAGAAGCAGAGCTATCAAGGATCACTGAATTTTTGAAAGCTCAAAAGACGCCGGAATACAATAGGGCCGTAGTTAAATCACCGCCAAAGGAAGAAGATGAATCCGACACCCTGGAGTATGATGAAAGATATGATGATGCCGTGGCACTCATTACAAAATCAAGGCAGGCATCAATATCCATGATTCAGCGCCATTTGCGCATTGGGTACAACCGGGCAGCCCGCATTATTGAGGTAATGGAGAAAGAAGGGATCGTAGGCCCTTCAGACGGCGCCAAACCCAGGGAAGTTCTTGTTAAAGGGTATGATGATATTCCTTAGATAGTGCCTGAACGAAAACTGTCTTTTTCGCCAATATCTGCGTCAGACTCAAATTTTAACCCGCCACCAAACTTTGGTGGGTTAATCCTCGAAATACTACCTGTATTCCTGCGGTTAAAATTTTCGTCTTCCTTGATCTTAACAAAAAATCCTAGTTTTCGTTCGGGCACTAGATGGATTCACGGGAAGTCTCCCTGTCTGCTACAGTGGGAATTGCTTCTGTAGCTCGACAGGGAGATTCTTAATGGACCCGGCAGTATTAGACGCCTTTAAGACAGTTCATGAAATATCCGGGTTGGTTAATCCCAACTAAAAATGATGTACCCACCGGAGATTCAACCGAAAGCCTTCCGGCCGATTCTCCGCCGATGTTTCGAAATAAGTGTTAAAGAAAAGATGGTTGTCCTGGGAAAAATGGTATACGGCTCCCGGACCGATGGCGAACACCTGTTCCTTGGAATTTGATACATCCTTTCCATCCACCTCATTATCCGTGATTTGCTTGAGGTAGTAGCCGTTTATTCCCAAACGCAGCCGCTTTGGCAGTACTTCATAGGCTGTTGCAAAGTTCAGGTGAATGGCCTGCCCGGCCTGGGTGTCGTCGATAGCGCCGACTGTGTTGGGATCGTCGTTTTTATCGTTCCAGAGGTAGTGAATGCGCCAGGAAGTGGTCCATTTCGGGGTAATAAACAGGGTTGCCGCCCAGTACGGGTTAAAGGAGAAAAAGTTGCTGCCCGGATTGAGTGCTTTATCGTCGTCATATTTGCCAGTGGGAAAAATCAATTGGAACTCGATACGGTGCATGAAGATGGGCCCGTTTTTGCCCATGATAGGGTCCCATTGCAAATAGGGGCCAATGTAAATGTCGCCCAACCCCGAGCCGTTATCTTCAAGGGGAAT
>Ga0114919_10002296_pt1 | contig 15452 bp, 16 predicted proteins | sample BlataG_FD_88682 | JGI IMG/M metagenome (GOLD analysis project Ga0114919, IMG submission 88682) | Deep subsurface microbial communities from Black Sea to uncover new lineages of life (NeLLi) - Black_00105 metaG | ecosystem: Environmental > Aquatic > Marine > Oceanic > Sediment | place: Atlantic... | reverse complement strand
TTTAGAGGTTTAAATTTTGCTTTACTTTGTTTAAAATCTCGATAAATTCTTCCCATATTCTTTCTTGAGAGTTTGAAATTGAAGATATAATAGTCTCAAAGAACTCGTCGATTGAAAAATGAGTCTCATGAGTTTTTTCAATTAAAAAAGCTATCGCTCTTGCTATGACTATAGCACCTGCTGAAGCTGCCGGGTGAGAATGAGTGATTATACTAGATTTTAAAGCTGAGTTCTCTAAATTTTTTATATCTTTGCAGTAAAACAATCCAATTGGAGAGACTCTCATTGCGGTACCATTACCTCCCGAATTCGAAGCCGCTTTTTCCCATGAGATTCCGTATTTTAATTTTTGAATTGAGGAAATGCATCCAAATCCGGGTCCTATTGGAGGATCTTCAAGCCATTTAACATATTCTCTAATAAAATTATTTGTATTAAATCCCGATCCTTGAATAAGCGCTTCTGCTGTGTGTAGTGTTAATTGTGTGTCGTCAGTATAAGTTCTAAATAATTTCTTTTTGTTTATGATAAATTCTTTAAAATCTTTAAAATGAGAATATATTCTTTCCCTAAGCATTCCTTCAAAGGGGTGGCCTAATGTATCTCCTATACTTACGCCTAATAGAGTTCCAGAAAATTTATCTAAATAATCCAATTTCATATTTGCGATAAAATTTTAGATTTTATGACAAAATCATAATTTCCTTCCTATTTAATTTTTTTCTTAAATTTTAAATCATCTTATATGAAAGAAAAAAATAATATAGCAACAGTGATATTGAACCTTGTTTATGATGCGTTTAGCAATAAGCCTTATAAGGGAATTTTACCAAATTATATTTTAATCATTATTTGGGTGGATATAAAATTCAGTGATAACCTATGAAATATTAATTTTATAAAGCAAAAAATTTAAAAAAAGTAATGAGTATTTAATAAATTGAATCGAGTTATTTATTTCTAATCAAATGAATTGTGATAATATTGCTTGAAAGGTTTGAACTTCTCTTTTCAATTATCATCGGATGGATAATTTCAATAATTTTAATCATTGTTTTAAAACTAAAGCGCAGGAATGGATTACCAAATGGTTCCATTATTATTGAATCAAACTCCATTAATAATGAGATTATTATTCCCGGATATAATATCTTATTGTTGGTTGGTGTAGGATCTATTTCTTTTTTAACCTTTTTTGTTATTTTTCTATGCATCTTTGATTTTTGGAATATCGTGGCTAGTTATATAGCACTTGATTTACCTCGTTGGTTAAATTGGTTAGGTATCGTTGGAATTTGGATCCAAGATTGTTGGGGCGGATTTGTAATGGGATATAATGTCAATTATACTCCTGCTTATAAACCAATGAAGAAAAAATACGTATTGGCTACTGGAGGGCCCTATAAATTAATTAGACACCCTATGTATATTTCTAAAGCATTTTTAGTTATTTTCTTTTTTCTTGCTACTGGGATTTTGTTTGCCTTAATCGGAATATTATCTTGGTTAATTTTATCCTCACAAGCGAGAAGGGAGGAACAAGCTTTGCTCAAGAAATTTGGTAGGACATATGAAGAATATTGTAAGAAAACAGGTAGATTTTTTCCAAAAATAAAACGGTCTTAAGTTTTTTTATTTCTTTGAAACGCTATTTTAATTTTTTACGAAAGAATATTAATAAAAATGAGAAAAAGTTTGAACCATTTTTCTCAAATTATCACTAAATCTTGTATCCACCCTATATTTTTATTTAAATAGTTTCAAAAGTTAAATAGTACAAGTACAAAAAAAAGAAAAATTGATACGATAAATCATGAATAAGCTCGATAAATTGCAAAATGTAATTACTGCGATGATAACGCCTTTTAATGAGGATTTTTCGCTAAACGAGGAAAAATATCGCGAATTTATTAGATTTCAGATCGATAACGGCTGTCAGCCTTTAACCATGGGTACTACTGGCGAATCGGCAACGCTCTCTCATAAGGAGCACCGTTACGCAATAGAAATCACGGTTGATGAAGCAAAAAAAAGCGGAAAAAACCCCTTTGTATTAGCAGGGACAGGAAGTAATTCTACTCAAGAGTCAATATCACTCTGTCAGTACGCCGAAAATGCAGGGGTTGATGGATGTTTAGTAGTTGTTCCATATTATAATAAACCGGTGCAACATTCTTTAGTAGATCATTTCTCAGCAATAGCCGATTCTGTGTCTTTACCAATAATATTATATAACGTACCTAGTCGCACAGGTCGAAATTTAGAACCTGAAACTGTATCCAAATTAGCTTACTCTAAAGACAATATTGTTGGAATCAAATGTGCCAGTGGAAATATAGATCAAATTACAAAAATAATTAAAACTACTCCAGACGATTTTATAATCCTTAGTGGTGATGATGGAATGACGTTCCACATAATGGCTCTAGGTGGTAAAGGCGTTGTAAGTGTAGCATCAAATATTATACCCGCTAAGCTGGTGGAATTCACTAACACAATGATTAAGGGAAATTGGGAAAAAGCTAAAGAAAAACAGTTCGAGCTATACGATCTTTTTAAAGTATTATTTATTGAAACTAATCCCGGTCCAGTAAAGTACGCTGCGGAATTAATGGGAATAATGAATAAAAGGATGAGGTTGCCACTAACGCCTCCGTTAGTAGACAATCAAGAAAAAATTAAAATAATATTAAAGAATTTAAATTTAATTTAGATAAGCTTGATTTAAGGTGGAATATGATGATAAAATTACTAATTTTAGGCCCTACGGGTATAATGGGGAAACTCATTAGTGAATTAGCGTTAAAGGACGATGAAATTGAAGTAGTTGCCGCTTGCGATGTAAACAATATCGACGAAGAATTAGGAGAGTTTATAGCCGTAAAAGATAGGAATAAAATCAAAATCAGTGATATTAATTATCTTCAAAAAGTTATAGACGAAATTAAGCCAGAAGTTGCTGTAGATTTTACTGTGGCAAAGGCAACAGAAAAGAATTGCAAAATCTGCGTTGAAAACGGAATCAAATGCGTAATTGGAACAACAGCAATGACCCAAGAATTTCTCGATGAATTCGAAAAGCTTGTAAAAACAAAAAATGCTCCAGCAGTGATTTCGCCTAATATGGCAACGGGCGTAAACATTTTATTTAAAATGGCATCAATTTTAACTGAATATTTAAACGATTGGGACATTGAAATCATCGAAACTCACCACAATAGAAAGCAAGATAACTATAGTGGTACATCTCTTAAAATACTTGACACTATTTGTGAAACGATAGGTATAAAAAAAGAGGAAGTAACTAAATATGGCCGATCTAGGGATAAAGGATTAAGAGAAAAAGGAGCTAAAAATGAGATAGGGATTCATTGTGTACGAGCTGGTGATATAGTTGGAGAACATAAAATATTATATGCTGGTTCTGGAGAATATATCGAACTCAAGCATACTGCAATAAATAGAAACTGTTTTGCAAAAGGAGCAATACGAGCAATAAAATTTATTGATAAACAAAAAGCAAATAAAATTTTCGAAATGAAAGATGTTCTTAATCTTTAATTTTTTTAATTGAAACTTTTTTATCTCCTCAATCTCTGCGATTTCCTTTTTTATATGTATTATCCCATTCTCTAATTGCTGAAACAATATTTAAAAAATGTTCTTTAAAGTTAATTGGATTTGAAAATTCATGAAAATACAAGTTTGGACTCAAATGAAGTGTTCGAAAGATAAGTCTTCTTTTTCTAGGAAGCCATCTTCTTTCTGATATTTCTTTATGAAGGTTAAATCCCGATTGATTTGATTTTGAACATATCTTATTTGAAGTCATATAGATCCTAATCATTTGCGATTCCACTTCTATATGCTTTATTAATTTGAACTGAAAATTAATCTGGACAAAATAAGGTGTTTTTAAGTTAATTAAAAATTTATCATGTAATATCCCTCTAAGGATAGGTATTGTAATACTTAAAAAAATATAGATTACAAATAATCTACTAATAAGAAGTGTAGCTAAATCATTAGTAGAATAGTAAATTCCAATATTAATAAGAACTAAAATGATAACTGAGAAACTATTAAAAAGAAAAAAAAATAAACCCATTTTATACTTATGTTGAATTTCAAAACCCAAATTATGCAATTCCTTTTTAAGAAAATATATCAATGTAGGTGAAAACTTTCTATAAGATAAATGGAAAAAATGGATTAAGAAATTGAGAGAAATAAGGATCCACATAACCAGTTGATCTAAAAAGTCTCTAATGTTAAAAATAGGGGGAACTTGGTAATATGGTATCATTAATAATTGATATATTATTAATATTACAAACAACATGACTAAAAGAAAATATACTTTATATAATTTTTTTAAATATTCAGCTTTAATTATGCTAAAAAAAGTAGAGATATCGTCTTTATTTTCAAAATTTAACTCAGGTAAAATTATATCTTGATTTTTTATTTTAAGTCACTCCATTTTTTTGCTTTATTTTTTTCTTCTTGAGGAGAAGTCCAAAATTTTTGTACAATTTCACGAAATAATATAAAATCGGGATTATCTTTTTCGTTTAATGAAACAATATGTAATTTACTCGTCTTTTTTTTAATTTTAATATAATTTTGTTCATTTAAAAATTCAAAACCATGAATCAACTTTTCACGTCTATCTAAATTTAAACAGTTCAAAACATCTGTTTTGGATATAAATTCTTCAGGCGTTTTTAATTTTGCCAAACTCATCAGGACTTGTCCTCCCCTGAGAGAAAAAATTGTAGTTAATTTATCGAAAATTCTACCAATTGTTTTCATTAATGCGTTTAAGTCATTTATAAAGTCGATTTTATCTTGACCTTTTAACTTTAATACTTCATCAATATTATCTAAATTATATTTTTCTTTGAATTCATTAAATGAAATCATTATAATTATAAAACATAAAATTAATTTATAAAAATCTTCTTTATTGGACTCTTATGATATTTGATATATATGTTTAATTAGACAAAATTTATGTCTTATAAGACATATTTTTTGTTTTATTTGACAACAATCAGTACTGAATCTTTTTAAACTAATTAATCAATTAAGGATTATTAGAGTTTTAAAAGAAATTTAAATGGAAAAACATAAAAAAATAATAATTTCTGATTAAAATTGAAAATGAATTCAAAAAGACGGAATTTTCATTTTATAGTATTTTTAACAATAATCATATTAGGGTTGCAGAATTCTTTTTTTATAACTGAGACTTCTGCCTATTTTGACTATTCAAATCCTTCTACGACTCCATTATGGTCTTATTCATTAGGAAATCAATTTGTTTCTGCGGTTGCAATTTCTTCTGATGGTACCTATATTACAGCCACATGCGATGATAGTGTGAGCAATGCTAGCTTGCCGGATAATGGAAAATTATATTTATTTAATAATTCAATCTCTAAAAAAAAAACCCCATTATGGAATTACTCCCTTTTAAATAGATTTTCTTCTGTAGCGATTTCTGCAAATGGATCTCATATTATAGCAGGTGGTGGCTACTCTGAAAGAAGGGCTTATCTATTTAATTATTCAAATCCTACACCCCAATGGATTTATTATACTAATGGTGAGGTTTATGATGTAGAGATTACAGAGGATGGAGATTATGCCACCGCCGCAAGTGGAGGACTTGGAAAGGTTTTTCTTTTAAAAAATACAGAACCTTTTTCTGCTTTGGGATTTGATACAACGGGATTAGCGCTTCGAGTAGCGTTATCCTCAAATGGCAGTTATATGGCTGTTACGGATAATGCCGCAAAGCTATATTTTTTTAATACATCCAGAACTTCACCTGAATGGACCTTTGCTTTGCCAGGAGATATGAGCTGTGCCTTATCTATATCTGCAGATGGTAATTATATTGCTTCGGGGGGTGATAAAGTGTATATTTTTAAGAAAAACAGCTCAATTCCAATATGGACTTACCAAGCATCTGACTATGTAAATTCTATTAAAGTATCTCAAGACGGAAATTATATTGTCGCAGGTGGTGACTATATGGATCATAATGTATATTTATTTAATCGATCAAATTCAACACCCGAATGGATTTATTCAACTAGAGACGCAATTGCATCAGTTGATATTTCATTTAACGGGGATTATATTGTTGCACATAGTTATGATCATTATATTTATCTATTTAATAAATCTAGTTCAATTCCAATATGGAGATACAGGTTGGACGGAGCGTTTGCTTCAAGCTATGATTATAGCTTAGAAATCTCCTCAGATGGTAAATATATCGTAGTTGGAGGGAGACACTGTGTTTATTTATTTGATCGAGATATAATTAGTGCTCCTAATTTAAATATCTCAGGATATAACCCATTTATTATGTTTTTATTGATAGGAATTATGCTTTTAATAAGCGCAATAGCTATCTTTCTCAATCATAAAAAAATGCAAAGAAATCCTTCTAATAAAATTTGAAAAATTTAGAGTTAGGAACAATACAGTTAACTAGTTGTGAAATATACATTAACAACGATGAATTATGGCATTACCACTAAAAAATAACCATTTAAAAAATAAAAAAAAAAATGATCAATATGAAAGTTGAAGAAAAATATGAATCAAGTTTAAATGATTCTCAATTAGTATTGCTTGGATTTGAATTAAATCGTTCTCAAACAACATTGATCTTGATTTTATCTTTTATAGGGCTATTTATGGTCACTTTTGAGTTAGCAATAGGTATTTCCTTTAATTTATTTCAATTTATATTTGTTGTAATACCAACATATATGGAATATCCAGAAGTATACCACGATCTTTATCTTTACTATTATTTTGCTCCTGTTATTACAGGAATAATTAAATCTAGCATATTTCTTTTTTTAAGTGTGTATGTCCTGAAGAAGATATTAAATCATAATAGTCATAATGATATCAAGAAAAAAAGCAAACGAAAAATCATTCAACAGGATAGAATAGTTAATTGGTTCGGTCTTAAATTATCTCATGGGCAATCATTATTCATTTTTGGTTTATCATTAGTTGGAATACTATATTCTATTGAGTTTTATATTGGTTCTACTACTTATTTATCCCGAATACTTGAAGATCTTTGTTTTATTCCTGAAGGTCCTAATAGAGCTACTACACATATAATATTATTAGATAATGTTCCAATTATAATTACTGTTATATTTATTGCATTATGTCTTTATAGTATTATTGCAAGTAGAAGAGGAAAACCTGCTTCTCCCTCAAAAAGAATCGTTAAAAATTATGGGCTTCTCATCTTTATCGGTTCTTTTATAATATTATTATTTATTCTAATAAGATTCTTTAGTCATCTTTTTCTTTTCACAGATTTAGCTAATATATTAGGAATATCTCAAAATGCCCCTAATTCATATCAAACAGAAGATTTTTTTCGCGTAATAGCGATTATAATTATTTGTTTAATTTTGATGACTTTAAGTTATTTTCTAAAAGAAAGCCCAAATGACGACACTAAATTAAATGATAAAATCACGTGGTTACGCATAAAATTAACGCCAAAAAGAGCTATAATATTGTTATCATTAGCGATCTTAGGTATTATCGTGTTCGGCTTTCCCTCTTTGACGATATTCGCAATAATGGGTATTAGCAATTATCTTTATAACTTTAGGGTAGAATCTTTAATTTCGATAATAATACCGTGTATCCCGGCTATTTTTAGCTGCTATGCGATTGTTAAGGTAGTAAAAAAGCATCGTTTAAAAAAATTTATAGATGCAATCGAAGATTCAGAGGAAATTACGTGTAAGTGGTTTAAATTTAATCTAAACCTGCTTAATTCAGTTATATTTTTTTCGTTAAGTATTGCATTCAGTATATTTTTTATTTTTAGTTTGATATTGATGAATGTGAACGCTAGAATGCTGATATCTGGTATTAGTATTCCATACTCAGTAAACATATTTGATGAATTCCTTTGGATAATCAGATTTGTAATTATGATGTCTGTTAATAGTTTGCTTTTAGCTGTTAACATTTATACTATAAAAAAGACAAAACATTCAATTAAATCCCGTTAATAAATCAAATAATTATTTTATATTTTAATTGAAAAAAAACGTAAATAAAGAGAAGTTGATGATGAATATTATATTCGAAATAAGTCGTTATATTATTTTCATAATAATAGGGATTATCCTTATCATATGGTATTGGAAAAAAAAAGGATGGGATGTTTCGTTTAAAGTATCATTAATTTTTATCTTTATTTGGAAAACTATAATATTTTTTATATTTCTAGGGATTGATTTATTAATAGAAGAATATTGGATAATCAGTTATTATTATTTTTATGACGAAATTATTTATTTACTAATCATGATTTTCCGATTTTTTATTAATATTTTTCTTGGGATAACATTTCTTAAGATTATTTATAAACAGAAAATGCAAGAATCCATAGTTATAATTCTCATGATTGTAATCATAGAAATAATTTTAGAAAACATTATCCTATTAGTATATCCTTTCTTATATTTTTTAACTTAACTTTAAAAGAAGGGAAATTCCAGCGACAAAATACTTAAAAGTATATGTCAGCTATACATGAAACTTCTCAAACTTATTACTCTTTTTTATAGTAATAAGATAAAATTATAAAAATTTCTCAGAGCAGATCAGTATTATCATTAACCTGAATTCACAGGTTTCATAATGCCAACTCTTCATTTAGAACGTCTAAAGGGTATCCAGTCCTTAAACGTTCCTTTTTTATAATTCTATCTCGTGATAATATAAATCACTAAAATTTTTATTCTTTTATATAAAATAAAACCATTGCGATTTCTTATTTCAAATGATCGGGGATAATTTGTTGCTTTAATAAATCATCGTATGCTTCTGCTTCTCTAATATTATGAATATAGCCATCTTTGATTAAAATTTCAGCAGCTCTTGGTCTAGAATTATAAGTACTGCTCATAGTAAAGCCATAGGCACCTGCATCGAGTATAGCAAGAAACTCTTTCTCATTCAATTGTAGTAATTCTCTATTCTTACCAAGAATATCTCCAGATTCGCATATCGGTCCCGCAACATCGTAGATTAAGGTTTTTTCTTTACCCTTTTTATTACATGGTATAATATGGTGATATGAATTATATAAAGTTGGTCTTAATAACGTGTTAAACCCCGCATTTACTCCAGCAAATAGTTTATACCCATTATTTTTAATTGTATTTATTTGCGTTAAAATTATACTCGACTCAGCAGATAAATATCGTCCTGGTTCAATTTTGAACGATGGTTCTCCTATATCCTCCGATTTTAATAACTCTATAAAAGGTTTTATAACAATTTTGCTGTAAACATTCAAATCTAACGAATCTTCTTCTGGTTGATAAGGAATCCCCAACCCTCCTCCAAAGTCGATAAATTCAAATTTTATATCGAGAGTTTTAGCTATTGATTTAACGATATTAATGTATTTTTCAGTTGGTTTCTCGTAATCGTAAGCGTTAATTATTCCAGAACCAATATGTTGGTGGATGCCAAAATTTTCAAAGCCAAATTCTTTTGCTTTTCTGTACGCTTCAATTGCTTGTTCTTCTAATATGCCAAATTTTATATCTTTACCCGCAGTAATGGTATGAACGTGATGTCCAGCTCCAAATTCGGGATTTATTCTAAAAGAGATCGTTGATTTTTCCTTTCCAAGTTTTTCATAAATATCTACTAACCGTTTTAATTGACTAAAACTATCTAAATTAACTAAAACATCGTTTTTAACGGCGAATTCAAAATCGTCGTCTGTAAACATATTTCCGGTGTATATTATTTTTTCAGGAGAAATTCCGGCTTTGAAACAAGTAAATATCTCTCCTTGTGATGTACAATCGAAAGAAGATCCTTCGGAATTGAGTACCTTTAAAAATGATAAATTAGAATTAGCCTTAACAGCGAAGTGTAATTGATTTTTCTTGTATTCCGAATTTACTAAGTTTTTTAACCTTCTATAACGTTCGCGAATCATTTGTTCGTTAATTACATAAATAGGAGTACCGTATTCTTCAACAATATCTAAAGTATTCATACCGGCAAAATATAACACATCGTTGCGATATTCTAAACCTTTCTTATTTAACCAATCAGTATATTTCAACCTTGTATTACCTCTAATTTAATTAATGTTGTTTCTTATAGTTAGAATTCAATTCTACCTATTATCCCTTCAAAAACTTTTTCTGTTGGACCTTCCATAGAAACCATTTTTCCATTATAAGTAATTATCAAATCGCCCCCATCGTTATGAACTGTAATTGGAGTATCTTCGTCAAATAAGCCTAAAATAGTTCCCGCTACCACAGCAGCGCAAGAACCCGTTCCACACGAACTAGTAATACCAACACCCCTTTCAAAAACTCTCAGAATCGCTTCCTCTTTAGAAAGAACTTTTACAAATTCTACATTTGTTTTTTTTGGAAAGAGTACGTTTGATCCTATAGACGCTCCGTATCTATTTAGCTCATTATCGCTTAAAATCTCTTTTGTAAATATAATAGCGTGAGGGTTGCCCATTGAAACTGCTGTGAATTTAAAGATTTTATCTAAAGCTATTATAGATTCATTAACACATTGCTTTACAGGATCTTCTATATCAACTGGGATTTGTTCACAATCTAAAATAGGAGCTCCCATATCGATTTTTACGGATTTAACTTTGTCATCAATTACATTGAGTTTTGCAACTACAATTCCTTTGAGCGTTTCAATTTCAATTTCGTCTTTTTTGTAAATGTTGTTCTCGTAAATGTATTTAGCAAAACATCGAACGCCATTGCCACACATTTCTGCTTGAGAACCGTCAGGGTTAAAGATTTTCATCCTTACTTCCGTGTTTTTTGGATGGCAAACAAATAAAATCCCATCAGCCCCGATTGAATAATGATGTTTACATAATTTTTTAGCCAAATCTGCCTTTTTAATATCAGGGATATCCCACTTGAGGTTATTTATTAAAATATAGTCGTTCCCTAATCCATGTTGCTTTTCAAAATCCAAGTTTTCTAAAAGAATTTTATCCATTTTGACCATACCTATAATTATTTTAAAATTTTGACCTTTTATTTATAAATTAATTAAACCTTTATTGAAAAAAATTTCTATTAAGAAAAATGTATTGGCAATTTATATTAATTCAATGTTTTAAATTAACAATTGACAATACGACTTAGATTTTTAATTCAATAAAACTTAAGTTAATATAAACGTTATATCAAACTTAAAATTATTATGAATATGGAATTATGAAACGTAAATTTCTCGCTTTTACCGTTTTTACTTTATTCATTTTAGTACCACCCGCTAATGTTTCTGGATTCGAGCACATAGATAACATTAACGATGGAATTTCTGTATATTTCCTAGCTCATTTAAATACTAGTCAAACTATTGAAATTAACATAACTCACACTGGGGATGGAAATTTTGCACTATTTCTATTTGATAAGCGTCCCACTGAATCATTTATAAACCTTGATAAAAGCCTTAACCCAAGAATTTTCGATGTTGCGATAAATTATAGCTTAGACGATAGCCCTTACATCAATTACACCTCGTTAGCGTCAAAAATTTATTACATTCAACTTATTTTAATTGAGAACGGTCCTGACACCTTTTTTTTCCATTGTAATTTGGATAGCCTAACTCGATATTACATTCCAATTATTTCAGGATATAACGTTAGCTTCCTAATTATCTCGTTAATTCTTGTGTTTGTAATAATCTTGTATAGAGGAAAATTACATAATAAATTTAAATATAAAATTTAGGTTGTAATCTGATTATTTATAAAATAATTAAAATATCATATTTTTTTATCATATTTTTGTGAAGAATGAAATAAAAACCTAAAAATTTCTTTTTATATCAAAAAGTTTTGAAGACAAATTTATTTACAATCTTCGCATTCATAATATATATCTATGCGTTGTCCTTTAGGTTTAACTCCTATATCTGATATAATAACATTCCACATTTCTTTAACATTATCACACTTGTAATCGTGAATTTTTCCACATTCGGAACAGATCATATTAATATGGAGTTCCATATCTGGATCATACTTTATACTTCCCACATTAAATCCTAGTTCTTGTATTAAGCCTAATTCTTTTAGAAGATGTAATGTTTTATAGATCGTTCCTAAACTTATCATGGGATATTGTTTCTTTAAATTTTGATATATATAATCAGCTGTAGGATGATCTTTTCGAGAAAGTATAAAATCACATATTGCTAAGCGTTGAGCGGTTACCTTATATCCATTTTCTCGAAAAACTGTAATTAAATCTTGAGTATCCAATTGAATCACTGAGAATTCTTTACAATTCTATGAATAATTATATGAATAATTATATGATTTAAAATGCTTTTAAAATAAAACATAAGGTATATTAATAATGGTTACTGTTTGATAATAATTATTATATAAGAATCATTCTTATATAAAATATTTAAATATTTAACATTCTTGTAATAATACTGAACAACCAAAAAAAAGGTGATTTTTAATGAAAAAAAATGAGAAAAAAGAAATTAAAAAATTAACGACGCAAGGAGGTGCTCCGGTACCAGATAATCAGAATTCTTTATCTGCGGGTGAGAGAGGACCTTTACTTATGCAAGATACACATTTATTTGAAAAAATGGCCCATTTTAATAGAGAACGCATACCTGAACGCGTAGTTCATGCAAAAGGAGCTGGAGCATACGGTACTTTTATTGTAACTAAAGATATTACAAAATATACTAAAGCAAAAATTTTCTCAGAAGTCGGGAAGAAAACAGAGCTTGTAATTCGTTTTTCAACAGTGGCAGGTGAAAGAGGCTCAGCGGATACAGTTAGGGATGTTAGAGGCTTCGCTATGAAGTTTTATACAGAAGAAGGAAATTGGGATTTAGTTGGCAATAATACTCCCGTATTTTTTATTAGAGATGCTCTAAAATTCAGCGATTTTATTCATACTCAAAAACGTATGCCACAAACAAACCTTCGATCCCAAACAATGTGGTGGGATTTCTGGTCTTTAGTTCCCGAATCTTTGCATCAGGTCACTATTCTTTTCTCAGATCGTGGTATACCAAGAGGTTTTCCACACATGAATGGGTATGGTAGTCATACTTATAGTTTCCTTAATGCAAATGATGAGCGTTTCTGGGTTAAATTTCACTTCAAAACCATGCAGGGTATTAAAAACTTCACTCAAGAAGAAGCGGATAAAATAGCTGGTAAAGATCCAGATTGGGCAACCCGTGATCTTTTTGAGAGGATTGAAAAAGGAGATTTTCCGAAGTGGAAGCTTTCCGTACAGATCATGCCAGAAGTAGAAGCTGAGACTTACCAATGGAATCCATTTGATTTGACCAAAGTTTGGCCTCATAAAGACTATCCTTTAATTGAAGTGGGGATAATGGAGCTTAATCGGAATCCTTCTAATTATTTTGCAGAAATTGAACAAGCTGCCTTTGATCCTTCGAATAAAGTTCCAGGAATCTCTTTTTCACCAGATAAAATGCTACAAGCTAGGACTTTTTCTTATGCTGATGCGCATCGATATCGACTTGGCGTTAATTATCAAAGTTTACCTGTTAATAGACCAAAAGTCGCAGTTAGCAATTATCATCGTGATGGTTCCATGCGTTTTGACGGAAATAGTGGAAAATCTGTTATTTACGAACCAAATAGTTTTGGTGGACCCATACAAAACCCTGCCTTTAAGGAGCCACCCTTAAAAATTTCAGGTGATGCAGATGCATATAACCAGCCTACAACCGATGTTGATTTTATTCAACCAGGCAATCTCTACAGATTAATGCTCTCTGATGAGCAAGATCGTCTTATTGAAAACCTTGTTAATAGTCTAAAGACTGTACCTGAGTTCATTCAAGAACGAATGCTCAAACACTTTTTTAAAGCTGACTCAACTTGGGGCGAAAGAGTTGCGAAAGGGTTGCGAAAGAATTAGGTTTAAATATTACACCAGAATTAGCCGCTTAATGAAGAAATTATTTTATAAATAACTAACCCATTCTTTTTTTTTATGTATTTGAATTCAAATTTTAGAAGATAATTAAGATAGAAAAGAATTCTAATTACAAATTCAAATATTCTTATCTAATGAAGAAATCTGTTAAAATTACTCAGAAGTCAGTTTTTCTTCTACAACCTCAAAGAGTTCTAAAAGCACATTGTCTGGAGCTTGTACCATAACATATTTCCATGATACTAAACTTTTTATCTGTTTTTTGAATTGAAATCCTTTATTTTTCATATGAGCAATAAGATTTTCTAAATTATCTTTTTCACTTCCTAATTATGTACCACTCCTCTCCCTTGATCTTTAGGAGGTTGATCATAGAAATGATTTTTGATGTTCCAATCGCAATCATTACATTTCGAGCTCCTATCATCTCTAGATCGAATAATACTTATGCTTTAAACATTTCTCGGTAAAAATCAATGCTTTTATCAATATTCGAAGCGAATAAATGAGCATAATGTAGCGAGACTCTCATAATTTCATCATATTTAAATAAAAATTTTCCCGTTAATTTTTTCAATTTGGTGTTTGCCGTGTGGAAAAATTTGGGGTGGAACATCATGGCAAGATCTAACCCTAACGATCTCCACAAAAATAGATGGAAAGATAAAATAAAAAAACTTTTAAAATTTTCAATTTCCATTCCAACCAGCTAACCTAGCAAATAGGTACCACGCAGCGTAAGCTTTTAGGTTTCCATTTAAAGGCTGAGTGTGAGCGGGCGAACATTGATACCACTCTCCTCCATTAGGTTCTGTATTGGCAAAATCGGTCGGACTTGTCATCTCAACGTGAGTATTTTGCCACTCAGTTGCCCAATTGCCCTCAGTATAAGAACAATCATCATTAACATTCTTGTCTCCAAAATAATTATCGTTGGGGTCGTATTTCTCAATATCGGCAAAATCGTATAGAGTTCTATTGTATTGAATGCAATGATTTCGAATTTCTTGATTCTGACCGTAAGTTGTTTCACCATCGCCATCACCGTTAACATGCCCGGTCATAAACACAAAAGTAACTTTTGTTTCATTAGTTCTACCTTTAGAACCCCCTGGGGCATACGCAGAAATTAAGGATTCCATATTGGAAAGATAAGTAGAAATTGGATGTTCATTTATCTGACACCAAGACCAAATAACTGCATTTGTACCTGGATTAGCAGGATTATCCAAATACTCTTCTGTAGCATGTCGCCATGCATTATCGTTTGGATTTCCAAGATCATGTGCAGTAGTAGTGGTTAACGATCCTCCAAAATCACCGCTAAAATCGTAAAACTCAAGCTTATTGTCATTACCGCCCCCATCTGAACCATAACTATAGAAATCACCACGGGCCATGAACGCTTCCATG
>Ga0114919_10002294_pt1 | contig 15456 bp, 13 predicted proteins | sample BlataG_FD_88682 | JGI IMG/M metagenome (GOLD analysis project Ga0114919, IMG submission 88682) | Deep subsurface microbial communities from Black Sea to uncover new lineages of life (NeLLi) - Black_00105 metaG | ecosystem: Environmental > Aquatic > Marine > Oceanic > Sediment | place: Atlantic... | reverse complement strand
TGATAACTTCGGCTGCATCAGGGGGGGACGAAATATACCCGTCAAAACCTCGCTGCAGCAGAACGGCGGCTTCAGAATCGCTTAACTGGTTGGCTATAGCAATGATTTTTATGGTCTGCAAATCCTCGTCGTTGCGGATACTTTTGCAGATATTTGCGGCGTCTATATCTTCGGCCAGGAGGTTTATCAGCATCACATGTGGAGCGAACTTCTGTGCAACCACGCCGGTCTCAAAACTGCTCGCGACAGTTTGCACATCATAGTCGGCCTTATTTCGCAAATCTTCCGCCAGCGCCGACACAGCGTTTGTGTAACCGTCTACCATGAGCACTCGGATTTTGCCGATTGGCAGCGCCGTGGTCGGCATGTTATTCTGCTTCATAAAACGAATCAGCTCACTTACTGGTATTCTGCGGTCTTTGCTTCCGGGTATGCGATAACCCTTGAGCTGGCCGTTGTCAAACCACTTTGAGACCGTTCGTGGCGCGACATTGCATATCTTGGCCACATCGCCTGTCGTCAGTACATTCTTACCCTTTGCCATCTTTTTGTCCTCACACCACGTGCTTATGGCATGTGCCATGGTCTAATTCGACCTTAAATTAACGGCTGTTTAGTACGGAAATTGTAATTTCCAATCTGCTGCCACATAAGCAAGCATCTATATAATATTACGTCCCATAAGTGCCTTTTGTTTTGTGCAGAGCAGTCCGGTCGAAAAGTCAAAGTTGCCGGGTCTAACTGGGACCGGCGGCACGTGGGAAAATGTTTTTGATTTATCGGCTGCAAACGGTACAATGCTCGTGGCTTAGGTCACAGCAGTGTTCACCAATTTAAGAGGAGATTCCTGTGCAGATACATTTATCTCGGCCGGACATTACCGAGAAAGAAATCGAGGCCGTCTGTGCGGTGCTTCGCACTCCCAATCTTTCGCTTGGACCGAAGGTACCTGAATTTGAACAGGCTTTCGCTGAATACATAGGTAGAAAGCGAGCTGTAGCTGTAAACAGCGGGACGAGCGGCCTGTTTTTGTGTATGCTGGCTCTGGGAATTGGGCCGGGCGATGAGGTGATTACTACGCCGTTTACCTTTATTGCCTCGGCCACCCCCATTATGATGGTCGGCGCCAAGCCGGCCTTTGTCGATATCGACCCGGTAAACCTGAATATCGACCCGGCAAAAATCGAGCCAGGGATTACCAAAAAGACTAAAGCCATTTTACCGGTAGAGGTCTTCAGCAATCCAGCTGCTTTCGATAAGGTCTGCGAAATTGCCCAAAAACACAATTTGCCGGTAATTGAGGATAGCTGTGAGGCGCTGGGCTCTACGCTGAACGGCAGGAAGGTCGGCACATTCGGTGAGATAAGCGTATTCGGCTTCTACCCGAATAAACAAATGACCACCGGCGAGGGCGGTATGATTTTGACCGACGATGATGAGCTGGCGGATATGTGCATATCGCTTCGCAATCAGGGCAGAGATAAAAGTGGCGGCTGGCTGGGACACATAAGGCTCGGCTACAATTTCAGACTAAGTGACATCAATTGCGCCCTCGGCATTGTACAGCTTTCAAGAATTGACGAAATCAAAGCCAAACGCAGACAGGTTGCAAAATGGTACCAGGAAATGTTAGCCGGCGACGACCGATTGATAGTGCCCACCGAGCAGGCCGGCTGCGAGCTGAGCTGGTTTGTATTCGTCGTCCGTCTCGCCGAGCGCTTTACACACCGGCAGCGGGACCAGATTCTGCAGACAATGAACGCCAAGGGCATTCAGGTCAGCAATTATTTCCCGCCTGTACATCTGCAGCCGTTTATGGCCGAGCAGTTCGGATATAAAGAGGGTGATTTCCCCGTTACCGAATCCGTATGCAAAAGCACTATCGCCCTGCCGTTTTACAATAATCTGACCAAAGACGAGGTGGCATTTGTCTGCGGTACTTTGAAAGAAACACTCGATAAAACAGGGCTGCTGATTTGACCGCCGCCCCATTTTATATTATATTTGTTATTGGCGGACAGCGATAAATGGCAGAACCGCTGTGACCGATAAAAACACTTTTAAGGGGGAGAAACTTATATGAGAGGTTGGAAAGCCAAACTTGTGTTTTTGCTGATAGTTTATTTCGCCGGCTTCGCAACCGCAATTTACTGCCTGGCGCCGGCACCAGAGGTCCAGCCGGGTGAGGAAAGTTCTGCACTCTCAGCCGTAAAATCAAACCAATTCGCACAATCTTTCAACGTCGGAATGCACAAATGCCTCGATTTTGCAAAGGATGCCACATTGCGTGTGAGCAGTTTTATAAAGCAAAAGCTCGATGAAAGCCGAGCGGACAGCTAAGCCGCAGCGTCGGAGACTTGATATAGACTCTTAATTGCTAATACAAACGCTTATATGCAAGTTGGGGGAGGCTTGCATGTAACATTCGTGGCCGTGGGTGCCGCCGACCCACGGCCAATCTTTTGCGCTAAAACCATCGCCAAATCTTCTACTTAGGTTTTTTGTAAGTCTGCATACCAAACCTTGGCAAGCTTTTTTTCGATAATCGCCCGGGCCAGATTGACCCAGCTTTTACAGCGGTCCAGCACAGCGCTGTCACTGCTGGCGACAACCATATCGGTTTTAGCCAATTCGGCATCCGGACTAATTAAAAGTTTAATCTCCCAGTTCCAGTTGTTCTTTTGCGCCAGCTCACCGATTAGTGTTTTTAATCGGCCGCTATTAGAAACCGGACTATCCAGCAGCCATAGACAATTGTCTACGTTGTACTCTTTCAAAAATTTACCTATAAGTTGCACAGCCGGTATCGTTTCGGTAACCTTGCGATATGTTCCGTGTATGCTTGCCAAATCTCGCAAGCAGCCGTCACGGCTTTTGAAAATCACGGCGCCACTCATCGCCGCCTCAACAGTTATTAGTACGTTGTAGCCATCGATGGCAATCGGCTTGCCGGCAAGGTCGGTGAGCTTCACCTGCCGCTGCTTTCGGGACATTAGCTGCTGGTCGGAGCAGGCACTTCGCATAATTGCCAGCCTTTGCCTTTGCGTAAGAGAAAATCTGTCACCAACCAGTTTAAGCGCACTTTTTTCGGAATAGCCCTTTGTCAGCAGCAGCGAAAAATCCGCCAGAGCCAGCTTTAGATTCGCAATCGCAGCCGGTGCAAACAATTTGGCATCAGCCGGGTGCGGCCCTCTGTGTGTCCGTTTGTCAGGCATATTTAATTGACTATTTACTATTAACTATTTACTATTGGCTCAAACGTCCTGTTTGTTTTTCAATTGTCAATGGTAGATAGTCAGTTGTCAATAGCCGGGTCCTAAATGCCAAGTCACAATTTAGCACGTATCAAGATAGATGATTTGGAAATCATCGGCTATTCGGTTGCCGGCGAGGAAACCGTGGTCGCAATGCCGCAGCTCGACGTCTGCTTCGATATCGGCAAGGCTCCCGACCAGATTATTCCAATAAACCACATTCTGCTGACGCACGGCCATATGGACCACGCCGCGGGCATCGCGTATTACCTGTCGCATCGTAATTTTTGCGGCCAATCACCCGGTACGATCCTGGCCCCCGCCAACTTAATAGCCCCTATAAGGCAGGTAATCGACGCCTGGGCTGACCTGGACGGCAACAAAATACCTGCTAATCTGGTCGGCGTAAAACCGGGCGACGAATACCAGATAAAGCCGAACCTATTTACAAGGGTATTCCCGACAAAGCATAGCAAAGGCTCGGTCGGCTACAGCGTAATCGAAAAGCGAAAAAAGCTCAAATCCGAGCACGCAGGTCTGACCGGCCCTCAGATAGTCAAATTAAAAAAACAGGGTGTGCAAATTGATTACCCCCTCGAGATTCCGATTGTTACCTATTTGGGTGATACGATGTATGTGGATTTTTCACAATTGAAATACATCGTGGAGAGCAAAATCCTGATTGCTGAGTGCACATTTTATGAAGTAGAACACACCGAAAGAGCTGAAGCAGGCAGACATATGCACCTCGATGAATTTGTAACCCTAATCGAGGTGCTCCAAAACGACCACATTGTCATCACACATGCGACGCAGCGGACCCCAATGCGGGAAATCCGCAGGATATTGAAAGAAGCTCTGCCGCCGGAAAAATACAAAAAGACCATCCTGCTTATGGATAAAAGGCACGGATAGCTAAATCAGGTATTTCACTTCTCTTTGAAGTGGATGCAGTGCCAATGAAAAACCAATTGAACCGAGGTTTTAGTCTGTTGATGGAGCACTCGTCGAAAAAATTATATTCCCTTTCGATTTATCTGGCACTGGTTCTGTCCACTTTCGTCGCCTTTGAGCAAATCCGGCACAACCATTTCGTCAACTATGACGACAACTTTTACGTAACCGAAAACCCGCATGTAAAAGCAGGAATAACACATGAATCTGTTATATGGGCTTTTACAGCCTCACACGCCAGCAACTGGCATCCGTTGACCTGGCTGAGCCACATGCTGGACTGTGAGTTGTTTGGGCTAAATCCTCACTGGCACCATTTGACCAATCTGTTTTTTCACATCGCAAATACTTTACTGCTGTTTTGGGTCTTGAAAAAGATGACAGGCAGAATTTGGCCAAGCGTTTTTGTCGCTGCAGCCTTTGCTCTGCACCCGCTGCACGTCGAATCCGTAGCCTGGGTGGCAGAACGAAAAGATGTTTTAAGTACCCTATTCTGGATGTTAACCATAGCTGCTTACATCCGGTACGCCCAGCGGCCGGGCAGCGGCAGCTACCTGTTGATTTTGCTGCTGTTCGCACTTGGCCTGATGGCCAAACCTATGCTCGTAACGCTGCCGTTCGTACTGCTACTGCTGGACTATTGGCCTCTAAACCGGCTGCAGTTACGAAACCAGGCCCAGGGCAACACTATGCCTCAGCCACCAAATAATCCCGCCATTCAAAAAATGGCACCTTTGCGCTTGTTTGCCGAAAAAATTCCTCTACTTGCTCTTGCAGCAGCATCGAGCACAATAACTTATATTGTGCAGCAACGCGCGGGCACAACAAAAATGCTCGGAAGTTTATCGCTGAACACCCGCCTGTCAAACGCCCTTGTTTCGTATATCAGTTACATAGCTAAGTTAATTTATCCGAGCCGTTTAGCAGTTTTGTATCCTCACCCAGGCAACAGCCTGCCGATATGGCAGCCGATACTTGCCACGGCGGTGCTGACAGCTATAACTGCGGGAGTAATTTATTTAGCCAGGCGCAGGCAGCGGTACCTCATAACAGGGTGGTTTTGGTACCTTGGAACTCTGGTCCCTGTTATAGGCCTGGTGCAGGTGGGAAACCAGGCTATGGCCGACCGCTATACTTATCTGCCTTCTATAGGTCTTTTTATTATGGTTGCCTGGGGCGCTGCCGCTCTTGTGGATAAAATTCACCTGCGAAACATTGCAGCGGCAATATCAGCCGGACTCGTCTTGGCTGCTATGATGATATGCACACGAACACAGGTGACACACTGGCAAAACAGTTGCACTCTGTTTAAACATACCCTGAGTGTAACTGAAAAAAACTTCGTAATGCACAATTCTTATGGAAACGCACTGGTTAACAACGGCAGGCTTGATGAAGCAATCAGTCAGTATCGTCTCGCACTGAAGGGCAAGTGCGAGTATGCCGAAGCGTACAACAACCTCGGTACGGCGCTGGCAAAACAGGGCAAATTAGACGAGGGAATCGATTGCTTTTACCAGGCACTGAACCTCAAGCCAGACTATGCCGAGCCGCACTACAACTTAGCCGTTGCGTTTAAGTCTCAAGGCAATCTTGACGAAGCAATCAACCATTATCGTAAGGCAATTCATATCAAACCCGACCATATCGAAGCGTATAATGACCTGTCTATCGCGCTGGTAAAGCAGGGCAAATTCGAAGAGGCACTCACCAACTTTTATCGGGCTCTACGGCTGGCGCCTGATAATGCCGTAACACATAGCAACCTGGGCTTGGCACTGTCAATGATAGGCCGATTCGATATGGCACTTCAGCATTTACAAGAAGCGGCGAGTCTGAAACCGGACTACGCAGCACCCTTAAACGGCATGGCGCGGATTTTAGCCACGTGCTCGGACCCGAACTTGCGCAATGTCAGTAGAGCCATCGAGCTTGCAAACCACGCAGCAAAGTTAACCAGATACCAGGATGCTTTTGTACTTGAGACATTAGCCGAAGCTTACGCAGCAGACAGCCGATTTGACCAGGCGGTTACTACCGCACAAGCAGCGCTGGATTTAGCTACCGCCGCTCAAAATAACGAACTGGCCGATCGCATTCGCAAGAATCTGGTGCTATACAGGGACAAGAAAACCACAATATCGAACTGCAACCAATCACAAGACAATTAGATCGGCAGCCTTGAGTCAGTCAGGCAAAGCTCGACAAGCTCATCGATTACCGCTACGCCGGCACACATTACCGTATCAGCGCCGCCCCAATACAGTTTCAATGTCCCGTCATCTTCCGGCACAGCTCCGCAGGTAAAGACCACATTATGCACATAGCCCACAACTTCCCACTCGTCTTGAGGCTGCAGTATCCATCGGTCGCTAACGCCGAGAATTTGTGCTGGGTCGTCCAGCCTGTGCAGTGCAGCTCCAAGCCGATAGATACAGCCACCCATAGTCTGAAAAACACCGTGATAAATGCTCAGCCAGCCCTTATCGGTGCGAATCGGCGGAGCACCGGGGCCGATTTTCATCTCGTCCCAGTGATATTTTACAGGCTTCATTACCACTCTTGAATCACCCCAGCAACGTAAATCCGGCGAGTAACTAATCCAGATTGACCACGGACTGATGTCCGAGTGTGGCCGGTCCAGCTTCACATATCGGCCGTTGATTCTTTCAGGAAAAAGCACGGTGTTTCGATAGTCCGCCTGAGTTATAAAAGCCACTCTTTCGACCGTTTTGAAATCGATTGTTTTAGCTAGCCCAATGCGGACCCCGTGCACCGAGTAAGCGCTGTACGTTATATAATAAGCCCCTTCCAGAAGAGTAATGCGCGGGTCTTCAACGCTGAATTCTTCATATTCCGAAAATACCGGCTCCTTGCTCGGCACCATAAAGGGTTTCGGCCGAACCCGAAAGTGAAAGCCATCATCGCTCTCAGCGATACCGATTATGCTTCTACCGGTGGCAAGATGCGAACGAAACAGCATTATGTATTTACCATTGTACTTCACAACGCCGGCATTATGAACAGTCTCCACCGGATAAGGGACATCATCCTTTGTCAAAATAGGATTGCCTTCGTATCGACGGACAAATTCATTCGCCATTTGTCATCTCCCTGTAGAAGTTTTCTGCTTTTGGGCTTCTCGTCTGAAGATTTCCTCGTAAACCTTTTCGTAGCCTTCGACCATTTTATCAATGGTAAAGTTCTGCTCTACATGCTCTCGGCACTTCTTACGGTCGATGCTGTCTATTTTGCCGACGGCTTTTACAGCTTCGTCCACATTATTGACAAGATAGCCCGTTTGTTTATCTACAATGACCTCCCGACACGAGCCCAAATCCATCGCAATTACCGGAACCCCTGCCGCCATTGCCTCCGGCATAACCAGGCCAAACCGTTCGGGAATAGTATTAAGATGAAGAACCGCGTAAGCCTCTTTAAGAAGCGCATCACGCTGAACAGGATTAACCAGGCCGATGAACTTGATCAGCTTGTCGTCAAAGTGTGGCTTGAGCATGGTATCGAAATACTGCTGGTCCTGAATTATACCTGCCAATATCAGTTCTATGCCGCTTTTTTGGGCAACCTCAATGGCCAAATGGTATCCCTTGTCCGGGTGTACGCGTCCGTAGCAGACGAGCTTATCACCGCCTTTATCCCGGTAGGTAATATTGGAAAGGTCGATACCATTGTAAACAGTTGCAAGATAAGGTAATTCGGAGTCTCTGTCAGCATCACTTATGGAAACATAATAAGTGTCTTTGTGGTCGCGATAAACCCGTTTTATGTCCTCGTCAGAGAAGCCATGTATTGTCGTGAGCATCGGCGTTTTTATAAATGGAAGATACGTTAGAGGAAGATAGTCAAAGTTGTTATGAATAAGGTCGAACTCGTCTGCTTGCTCCATCACCTTGGAAATATGCAGGCACTCGGAGACCTTCGGGATTTGTGTCTTATCTTCCTCATAGCCTTTTTCGATAAAACCTACGAGTTTTGCGCTGGTTATGGATTCCTTTGTGGCGAACAGCGTAACATCTTTCCAGCCGCGAGCCACCAGACCCTCTGTAATATCGCTGGCAACGGTTTCCCAGGCACCATAAGCGCGTGGCGGACACCGCCACGCAACCGGCGCCAAAATGGCTATTCGCTTGCTCTTTACCCCGTTAGAAATATTCCCTTTTTGTACCATATTCTTATTTACCCCGTATTTTCTAACGGGGTTAATGTCCATATTGAAAAGTGCCTAAAGTGAGGGGCCCCCGCCTTGCGGGAACAAAGAAGATAATCCATAACTTTAGGCACTCCAAACTTTAGCTCACTGCCTTTCTTCGCACTTCTTCTTTTATCCGCTGGATATGTCCTCGGCCCAAAGCTTTCACTTCACAGCCGAGCTCGAAGTACCGTCGGATTCTCTCATCGTCGAGTATGCCGAAGCAGTCTATGACAGCGAGTGGTCCTCCTGCCCACCCAACTATTTTGTCGGGGTCAAGTTCCAGGTAAGGGGCGTGTGGCACAGCCAATATAATCGCCTGAGCACCGGCAAGTACACCAGCGAGGTCACTTTGAACACGAATATTAACCAGACCTTCCTGATTACGGAAGAACCGTGCCAATGAGTGACCCGGTGATGGGTATGTATCTTGTTTTTCAAGCTCGTACCAGTGTTCCAGATATGGGTCGTGCACACGCATCTCAGCGCCCATTTCGGTCAGTTTTCGAACCACTATTTCCGAGCCGCTGTAGCGTGTATCGGCCACATCCTGCCGATAGCTGGCACCGCAAAGCAACAGCGGCGCCCCCGCTATTTGCCCGCCCATATTGCGAAGCGCATCCCTCGTCAATGCTGCCACGTGAAGACCGCGGGTATCATTGATGTCAATCGCCGTCGTTGTTATTTTGAAAATATCATCGTTAAAACCGAGTATGTGTTTATATGCCCAGTAACCCAAGCCTCCATCTTTTGGCAGGCAGTATCCGCCAATGCCCGGGCCCGGGAATATGATATTGCTGTGCGTGGGACGAACCTTGATTGCCTTGATGACCTTAATCAGGTCCACGCCGTTGCGCTCGGCAAACAAACTCCACTCGTCAAGAAACGCAAGTATCGTCGCCCGATAGGAATTTTCGACAATCTTTGTGGTTTCCGATTCAATCGGCCGGTCCATAACCGTCAGCGGATATTCTTCGGTATTCAGCACCTCTCGCAAAAATTTCTCGACGCGTTCTCTTGCTTCTCTATTACAGCCGGAACAGACCCGCCAAAAATCCCGTATCGATGCGACATACTGTTTGCCGGGCATAACCCGCTCGAAGCTGTGCGCCAGCAAAGGCGCAGAATCTATGCCGCGTACTGCAAAGGCCTTTTTCATAATCGGCCAGGCCACAAACTCCGTTGTGCCAGGCGCCACTGTTGTCTCGATCAGCGTCAAACACCCCGGCGAAACTTTTGCACCAATCGTTTTCATTGTAGCCTCTAATGCGCTCATCTCCGCCCTGCCGGTCCGCATATTACCGAGGCTCTCTTTTGTATAATCGCACTGAACATCCACGACTACACAGTCAGCTAATTTCAGACAGTCGTTATTGTAGGTGGCCACAAGTGTCTTTTTCTCCAGCACGCAACGGGCAATCATCGGGGTGACCTGCGGGTCTTCCGCCTTCACAGGTGACTGGCCCCGGTTAAGCAGCGGTATCTTCCAGTAGCTTCGAACACTGGGCCGTTGACAGCCGATAACGAATTTCGAGGGTTTACCGCTTCTCTTATCGACGGTATCAGCGATTATGGCTGCCATAACCACACCGACAAAACCGACACCCATCACGACAACAATTTCCTTGCCCTGCCGGCGAGCCGTTTCAACAAGCGACTCAATACGCTTAAATTCTGCCCTATACTCGTCCTTCTGGGGTATGACAAATTTCTCTCCCGCTGGACTTACCGAATACTCAGTCATTCTCGTTACCTCTTTGAATAGCATTCATTGTCACAAATCACAAGCCACCCACCCGGCTAACCGCTCGGATTTGTCTTTCCCAAAATCACACAGCACTAAATACACCCCATTCAACGCCTCAGTTGTCAAAGTGTGCGGAGAGTTTACCCAACAATTTCCTTTATAGCAAGTTTTTTCGTTGTTAAGGTGGGTTGTTTCGGTAGATATTTGCTTTGGCTTGCTCCCGCATCCACAAAGCAAAATTGCAGGAGACCTGCTCACGGTGCTGCAAAATAGACGCATATTAACGATGGAACTATTTTGCCACCTGTGTCTGTTTCTTCTCCTTCTTGAATTGCTCGAGCGATTGAGGTTCAGCGACCTTCCGATAGCCCAGCGCCTTTATCACCTCGAGAACCTCGGTCCACGTTGGAAAAGGTCTGGCGTTCTTCTTCTTGTACTCATCGATAGCCATAAGGAACTCAAATTGCTCATTTGACATCTGGCCTTCTTCAGCGGATTTGCGCTCATCAGTTCTGCGTCTGCCGGGGCCTCGTCGACGGTCCAGCCCAAAACGTCTGTCCACGACACTTTTCCTTTGGTCATCACCGTTTCGACGTTCTTCGCCCATTTTATTTACCCTCTGTTTTTCTCTTTGGGTCTTTGATAATCTAAACAATTAACACTGCAGCAATTATCCCCAGTTGTTTAACTCTGATGACCTGACGCAATAGACCAAAAAATCTCAGTACGTAAATCTATCGGAAGCTAAGGGACTTCGTCAAAAAGAACGCTGTCGAAGTCGCCCTCGTCTTCATCCTCTAACGATAAATCATAAAAATCGTCGTAAGCGTCCTGAGACTCGATAACCACATGCGCTTCATCGAGAAAATCCCAAGGAACCATTACTGCGATAACTTTGCCATTTGCCTCCTGTTCGTCCTGCTCTTTGATTATAACGGGGATATCGTTGCTCTTCAGAATAGTTTCATAGTCTTTGGCCTGGTCCGCGCTATCAGCAAAAACGACCGTCACCAACTCTTGTACCTTGGTCTGTGGTTTTCGACCTTTTGGGGAGTGCTTTGCCATTTTATCTCTCCACGCCAAATCAAGTTAAATTCCTGTCAGCTTTTGAGAAATCGCTCTTATTTTGTTATTTTCGTCAAAATCAGTCCCCTCAATTATTCAAATTATCAAAAATTGCCGTCCGGCAAAAAACGCGGTTTGGCCGGTGGCTCTCGCTGACACTTTCACCGAACGAACTGGTAAAATTTGTTTATTACACATTTTTTTGTTGCAAATCCGGCCAAGCACGTGTAAATAAAAGCCCCGATGGACTTCCATATTGCTGCTTATGGGACGTAAGTGTCAACCTGTTCTTTGTATCGAGGCGTGAAAAAGCCGGGGCCACTGAGGTACGGCGGCCTGATGGATAATAACACCGGGCTATTAAAATTTAACTTTTTAACATGGAGGATTGTTAGCAATGGCAAAGAAAAAAGAGTCTCTAATTGTAGCCAGCAAGGTCAAGGCCTATGTCAAGAGCAAGAAAATGATGACCTCATCGGATGCGCTTGGGGCAATCAGTGATGCTGTTTATTGCATGCTTGATGCCGCCATTGCCCGAACCAAGGCCAACCGCCGCAGCACAGTCAAGCCCCAGGACCTGTAGGAGGATTTTCTTTCTCCCCGGCTTGCCTTTCCCGGAAAGTTGCAAATCCACAACCGCGCCAAACCTGGCAAGCCGCGGTCTGACGGCCTTTGATTGCACATTTTTTATTCCTGAGGCGACATTACTAAGGGAGCAGCTGTCCCGTACTACTTGGCTTGCGCTTACGCTGTAAGCAGGCGGGACAGCCTTCCTTTAGACACTCAAAGCTGCCCAACCGCTTTGGACTCCGAGCTTGGCGGGATACGAGTTATCAGCCCTTGTCTCTCCTTGTTGCCAATGGTTAGCAAAAACTAACAATCACAATGGTCGAAACGCAGTCGGTTTGTGGCGATTCAGTCCCCCACATAGACCGGTAAAATGCCGATTTTTAACCTGAAAGCCCCAATTTTCCAAAAATTTACTGTACGCCCTACCCCCAAAACTCCGATTTATATATAAGACCGAGGTAGTTATGCCGTTTTTCTGCCTGTTGTCAATTAAGGTTACCTGATTTCTTGCCGATTACACCACTGATAACAGGGAGCGAACCCGCAATTTGGTCTCTGACTCTGGAACTAACTGCCCTTGACACCGGATTTTTGGAGAGCTAAACATAGCTTTGTAATCAATGGAAGATTATGTAATTAACGTGATGGGGGTGATATGAGAGTTTTCATGTTAGGTTGGGAGTTCCCGCCGTTTATCAGCGGCGGACTTGGCACAGCCTGCTATGGGCTCACAAAAGCAATGGACCAGCTTAACATAAAGGTAATCTTCTGTTTGCCCGCGATAGCAGACAGTGATTATACCACTCATGTAAAGCTGCTGACCCCATCCTCAAGGCTGTCCGCGACATCTTTCACGTTTGGCAAACTCAAAAACGTGGCCTTTCGCACAATCCCCTCACTTTTGCAGCCGTATTCGACCTCGCAGGGTTACCAGCAACGCCTCGAAGAAACTAAACGCAAAGCACGGTCTCGGGGCAGTGCAGCCGTCTGCTCCATCGGCCCAACCGACTACTCCGGTGATATGTACACCGAGGTCCACCGTTACGCAGCCGTTGCCGCCGAATTGGCCAAAAATGAGGAATTTGACGTCGTGCATGCCCACGACTGGATGACATATCCCGCCGGAATCGTGGTGGCAGCAGTCAGCGGCAAACCCTTGATTGTGCACGTCCATTCCACCGAATTCGACCGAAGTGGCGAGCACGTCAACCAGATGATTTACGACATCGAGCGAGCGGGAATGCACACAGCGGATAAAGTAATTGCCGTCAGCAATTTCACTCGAAACATCATAATCAGTCGCTATGGCCTCAGCGCCGAAAAAGTCGAAGTGGTGTATAACGGAATTGACCATAATGGCAATGGCAACATGGATTTGGGTGAAACACGAATCGGCAAAGACGAAAAAATCGTCCTGTTTCTCGGCCGAATAACAATGCAAAAGGGCCCTGAATATTTCCTGATGGCTGCCAAAAAGGTTCTCGATGTGACCGATAGCGTAAAGTTCATCATGTCCGGCTCCGGCGATTTAATGCCACGCGCAATTGAAATGGCAGCAGAGCTTGGTATCGGACACAAGGTGTTATTCACAGGCTTTTTACGCGGTGAAGATGTGGAGAGAATATACAGAATGGCCGACCTGTTTGTAATGCCTTCCGTCTCTGAGCCCTTCGGACTGGTGCCGCTCGAGGCGCTCGAAAATAATATACCTGTCATAATAAGCAAGCAAAGCGGCGTCTCGGAGATCCTGAGACACGCCCTCAAGGTGGACTTCTGGGACATCGACGAAATGGCCAACAAAATCATTGCTGTTCTAAAATATCCCCCACTGGGAGCAACTCTGCGGGACCACGGCCGGTATGAGACCAGAAAACTCCGGTGGAAAGACGCAGCTCAAAGGTGTGCCCAAATCTACGAAGAGCTGCTCGTTACGGTTTGATAAAATCTTACGTTAAGAGAAAGAAATTATGGCCTCTGTATGCTTCTATTTTCAGGTGCATCAGCCTCTAAGATTAAGGCACTACACCGTATTTGACGACAGCAACCGGTACTTTGACGATTATAAAAATGCCGCCATTTGCACCAAGGTCGCGAACAAGTGTTATCTACCGGCAAATCGCTTGTTGCTGAATCTGATAAAAAAATACGACGGCAGATTCAAGATAGCCTACAGCCTCACAGGGATTCTGCTCGAGCAGCTCCAGCAGTACAGCCCCGAAGTTTTAAGCACTTTTGACGCCCTGGCCGAGACCGGCTGCGTAGAGTTCCTCGCCGAAACCTATTATCATAGTTTAAGTTTCTTATACTCACGCGATGAATTCCTCGAACAGGTCAGCAAACACATGGAAACCATCGAATATCTTTTCGGCCAAAAGCCACGCGTTTTCAGAAATACCGAACTCATATACAATAATGATTTGGCCGCCCTTATCGAATCAACCGGAAAATTCGATGCGATAGCAAGCGAGGGGGCTGACCACATCCTCGGTTTCAGAAGCCCAAATTTCGTCTATCGCCCGAAAGGCTGTGGCAAACTTAAACTACTGCTGAAAAACTATGCCCTCAGTGATGATATCGCCTTTAGGTTTTCCGACCGTAACTGGTCCCAGTGGCCTTTGACCGCAGGCAAATTTGCACAGTGGGTATCCGCCGTGAACGGAAACGGAAATGTCGTTAACTTGTTTATGGATTACGAAACATTCGGTGAACACCAGTGGGCGGACACCGGCATATTTGATTTTATGAGCCATCTGCCGCAGGAGATTCTAAAGCACCCAGACAACGATTTCAAAACCCCCAGCGAGGTAGCCCGCTCTTATGAGCCGGTCGGCACGATTGATGTGCCGCATCTGACAAGCTGGGCAGACACCGAAAGAGACGTCTCCGCCTGGCTCGGAAATGCAATGCAGTCAAATGCCATTCACGAGCTCTATCGGCTCGAGAAAAAAATCAAAGACACCAGCGACGAAAATATCATCACAGACTGGCGGAAACTGCAAATATCTGACCATTTCTATTATATGTGTACGAAGTACTTTGCCGACGGTGATGTCCATAAGTATTTTAACCCATATGACTCGCCTTACGATTCCTACATCAATTTTATGAACGTTCTGGACAATCTTAGCCGCCGCTGTTCCACCCGGACTGCCGAACCTGCGTTTTGTGGCTTGTCGCAAAATAAAGGCCGACCCAGCTTACAAACCCAAATGGCGGATTAGATGGCTCTGACTGCATCTCGGCATACAAACGCACAACATAGACTTTTAGCCTTTAATATGAAAATGCTTTAGGGGCAAAACTGTGCTGACACTGCCAAAAATAAGAGATACCGAAATCGTCTCTGTTCCGACATCCGACAGGCCCATTGAGGATTTATTAAGCAAAGAGTGGCTGTTGACCAATAATCGCGGCAGCTACGCATCGTCAACGATCATCGGCTGCAATACCAGAAGGTATCACGGCTTGCTTATCGGCTCGCTCACCCCACCCGTTAACAGGATAATGGCACTGGCAAATTGCATGGAGATGGTAATATCTGATGGGAAGGTATTTAATCTTTCTACCTTTGAATTTCATGACAAATTGACACCTGAGGGTTTTACTTTCTTGAAGCAGTTCCGTCAGGATACAGGCGTCCATTTCGATTACCAGCT
>Ga0114919_10002292_pt1 | contig 15469 bp, 16 predicted proteins | sample BlataG_FD_88682 | JGI IMG/M metagenome (GOLD analysis project Ga0114919, IMG submission 88682) | Deep subsurface microbial communities from Black Sea to uncover new lineages of life (NeLLi) - Black_00105 metaG | ecosystem: Environmental > Aquatic > Marine > Oceanic > Sediment | place: Atlantic... | reverse complement strand
ATGACATAGGATCGTTAACTGTTGAGATTATGCTTTTGTATTTACGCAGATCTTCCTCTGCACGCTTGCGCTCTTCTATTTCCAGCTTAAGTTGCTCATTCGCTTTGACAAGCTCGGCAGTGCGCTCCCTGACTCGTTGTTCCAATTTGTGATGAGCTTTCTGTAGCGACTCCTCGGCCTGCTTGCGCTTGGTGATTTCCAGTTTGACTTCAATGCCGCCCACAATATCGTCATTGTCGTCTTGTAATGGATGACCTTGAATGAACCACGCCCTTCCACCTGGTCCAAACATCTCTACTTCTTGGGGCTCCCCAGTCTCGATAGCTTTTAGGACTGGGCAGCCAGGACAAGGATTTTCGCGTTGCGGCCATATCTCGTAACAGTAGCGTCCCAAAATTTCTTCACGCTCTATGCCTGCTGACTCACATGCAGCGCGATTTGCCCAAAGGATCTTCATGGTCACATCTTGATGGATCACGTGCTCTGCCAAGGTGTCAAGGATCGCACTTTCTCCCTCAGCGTTTATGACCTTTTCATCCATCAACATGCGCTGAGCTGCTTCTTTTTCTAATTTCTTGACCCCTTGTTCCAATCTTCATAGGTTGGTTTTCTAACCATTGGATGATCCTCCCATTACACAAGAAAAAAAGGCCCATACGCATTTGCATATCACAACAATCTGGCCTTTCCAAATGGTTGGATGGATAGGACCCGTCTTTGGTTGCAAGGCGATGTGCCACACCAGTTCACAAAACGGACACATTGAAGCGCTATTGACAGAAGAGCCATTTTGGGGTTGCCTCGCATCCATAGGACTGTTATGCTTAAAGGGTAATGTTGACTCGGTCTTTGATGGGGCCAAGACAAGTCTGGTTCTTGAGTAGTCTAAAGGAGTGCTTGTGAAACTTTTTAGTAAGTTGTTGGGGTTAAGCAATCAACCGAAGGAAATACCGAAACTGGGACGAAACGATCTGTGTTGGTGTGGAAGCGGCAAAAAATATAAAAAATGCCACTTGGAATCAGATTTACGCAAGAAGCGTCTCAACGCGTCTAGCTGTACGGTTTCTGCCTGATCAACGTAGCAAAAAGTGCCGTGTGCACTTTTCGCTTTTGACACACGAAGTGCGATAATATCAATTTGCCCGGTTTTTCCATCCTTCCAATGCACCAACAAGAGGTCTAGATCTCGTTAACTTCTCATTCATGCGGACAACCGGACAACCATGACTTCCGCCCTTCGGACGCTTTATTTGGCGACCTTGCCATGGAACATCGAATAGGTAAAAAAGCCGTAGTAGTCCGGAAGATTCAAAAGGATATTCCTTCTGAAAGACTGGATTTATTTGCAATTTCCTGTGCGTAAGCTAAGAACTCGGTGGACGAATCAAGGCCAGTGACATGCCCGGTTGGCGCCACTGCCTCTGCCAACAACAAGGTATGACTGCCAATCCCGCATCCTCCATCCAGCCCCAGGCTGCCCGAAGGGAGCTGTAGTGCCTGGATCGCTGAACGAATAACCGGCTCTCTCAAAAAATCGGACAGATACAGCTTGCGTGCGTAAGTATCCATTTCAGATATTTTGCTTTGGTTACAATTCCTTTCGTTTCCTATAGAATTCTAGAAACTCAGAGGGAAAACAAATAGTTGTCCCTTCTCTGGATGAAGAAGGATAATGGACTATATTTCCTGTGATTAGGGATTTCATATTAGTACACACTTCATGGCCTAATCTCTGGTGGCCTGAAGCCGTCCCCTCTCCATGTCAACCCGGCTCAACAGAATCATCCCCACCACAAAGAACAGGACCAATGAAACAATGGCGTTTCGCGGGTTTTCAGAAAGGTCCGTAACCAGCCCAAAGATCAGGGGGCCAAATATAGAGGCGAACTTTGAGCTGATGGCAAAAAACCCGAAGAACTCTGCTGCCCTATCCTTTGGAATCAACTGCCCGTAAAGGGATCGGCTGATGGCCTGACTACCACCCAATATCAGACCGACAAGCCCACCGAGTATCCAGAATTCTAGAGCGCTTCTCAGGAAATAGGCGTATGTCACAATGCCGACCCACAATACCAATGTGACCATGATGGCGCCTTTGGCCCGGATGCGTTGAGCCAGCCTTGCAAACACAAGAGCCCCTGGCAGTGCGATTAGCTGTGTCATCAGAAGGGCGCCGATCAGGGTACCCGTGTCAAGGCCAAGGGCGGTCTTGCCAAAGATAGCCGCCATCATAATCACCGTTTGAATGCCATCATTATAAATAAGGAAGGCGACAAGAAACCACAGCAGATCCCGATATTTTCGAAAACAGCGTAGTGTCCTGAAAAAGCGAGCAAAGCCGTAGCTAAGATAAGAGAAGCCCTCTAGCTTATTATGCAAACGTCTTGTCTCCGGGACCCAAAGAAAAAGCGGCACAGCAAAAAGCCCCCACCAGATCCCCACAGAGGCAAGGCATATGCGAATGCTCATCGACCTATCCGGTATTCCAAAAGCATCATGATGAGTAATCATCATCACGTGCAGGGCCAGCAAAAGCCCTCCACCAGCGTATCCAAAGGCATAGCCCTTGCCCGAAACCCAGTCTATTTCCTCTCTAACGGCCACTTCAGGCAAAAAAGCATTATATAAGGGCATACTACCGGCAAATCCTATGTTACCCGCCACAAAAAGGATAAGGCAAAACAGCCAGTCCCCTTCTTGAACCAAATACAGAAATAATGTGAAGAAAGCCCCTGCGTACGTAAAGGCGAAAAGGAATTTCTTCTTGGAACCCGAAAAATCAGCCAATGCTCCAAGGACCGGCGCGCATAGGGCTGTCAAAAGCACTGAAAAGGAGACGCTGTACGCCCAAAGCCCGCTTGCCGATGTTGGAAAGCTTAATGGGCCACACCTTAATGTGACGCCGCCCTCAGGCAGCAGTGAGGCAAAATAAACCGGAAGGATAGCTGCCAGCACACTCGTGGCAAAGGCCGAGTTGGCCCAGTCATACATGCACCAACTGAAGATTACCCGTTTTCTTGTTGGACTCATCTACGGCTCCGTGATATCCCAATAACCGGCGACTAATGACCAGGAACTAACAACCAATGCCCAAGGAACTGACACATATCCTGATAGCTCAAGATGTCTTGACCCGGCTGAAAGAATCCCGGCAAAAGCTGTTGACCCAGGTGCTTGAAAAAAACATGCGGGCCTTTTGTCTCGGAGCAATACTGCCGGACGCCTTCGCTTACGATGTAGCTCCCTTGCGAAAAATTCCCAAAGAAGACTACGTCAAGATCTCTCAGGCCCTTCACTCGAGAAAGACTGCCAAAAATGACGAAACGGCCTTAGGCTTATTTGATGCCATTAAGGCCAGCCCTTGCAGATGGCCCTTGAAACTGGCATTTGCCGCAGGCGTTGTAACACATACGGTCAGCGATCGTATTATTCACGGAGTTATCGACCATTACACGACAAGGTGGAATCAAGAAGGCAGCCCTGCTGTGGCAACGCACCGGCAGTTTGAGACGCTGATCGATATGGCCCTGTTGCGGGAGCTTGACCTCCATCCCAGATGCTTTCAATTGGAAAGCATGGTGAGCGTAGATCGCCCCACGGAGGATTTCCTGTTCCTCTTTTATCTCACACATTTGACGGAAGATACCTGCCATCTGCACCCTTGTCTTTTGGGCGCTCTCAGGAGGGCTCACAGACAACAACGTCTTTTCATGAGACTATTTACCGTGAGAGCCTTATACCACATTGTGAATCTGTCTGACAGACTTGTGGGAGGGCGCATGGAGACATGGTCCAGTTTGTTCTATCCCGAAATGGTTCGAATCGAGAACTTTCCGATTATGGACAGGCTTGATTTGAGCGCTCTGACTGATGGCGGGGCCTTTTCCGGAACCGTTCGAGCGCTCGTAGAAGGAGTTGCTTCCGACGCGCTTGATTACGTCAATGTTGGTTTGCAAAGACTGTAACCATCCCGAATCTCGCATTTGGAGTTACCTTGATTAGTGTTGACACCAATTGTGTAATCTTGTAACTATCCCATGCATAAAATCATTGGCAAGCCACAACAATAGTCTTCCTTGAACTAATGTGACAAATGCGTAAGTATTTCATCATAGCCGCCTGCTGTATTGTCCTGATTGCCGGTGGATTTTGGTTTGTTTCCAGGCAACGCGATCAACTCGTAAAACATCCCGAGGGCGTGCCTGTTTTACCAGCAAAAAAAAGGGGGCTGATTCCTCCGGAAAAGATCATTGACTATGGCAAGCTGAAAGAAGAAAGCGACAAGGCTCTGAGTGAACTGATGAAAGAGCGCAAAGCGCCATATGGCATTGACAAGAGCATTGATATGATTGTGAAGTCAGATGAATCTATCAAGGTCGGAGACAAAACTGTTCGAATGAAAAAGATCCTGGATGAGATCCAACTCAAGCAGGGAGAGATCCTGGAAACAGATCTGGAAACCGGAGCCGCGCAAGAGAAGATCCGCGAGTATGGGATTCATGTGGTTCAGCCAAGTGACAACATATGGGATATTCACTTCCGGCTTCTCAAGGATTATTACGAACACAAGGCGATACAGCTTTCCCCCCTGGCTGATGAACCGGACCATTTCGGACGTAGTTCCGGCGTTGGCAAGATATTGAAATTTTCCGAACATATGGTGTACATATTCAATCTGAAAGATGGGAAACTCGAAACAAATCTTGACCTGATATATCCATTGACCAAAGTTGTCATCTACAATATGGGTTATATATTTGCCCTGTTAGACCGGATCGATTACAAAGATGTTAACCGGATCGAGTTCGATGGTGAAACCTTGTGGTTGCCCGCCGAGCAATAATGATAAGCAACAAAATCTATAAGATCCTATAGATCCTGTCTGGCTCATCAACGGAACGAGCAATGATAAAGAGATATACCCGGAAGTCCATGGGCCGCATATGGACGGAAGGGAACAAGTTCCAGACCTGGCTTGAGGTCGAGATTCTTGTTTGTGAGGCCATGGCCAAAATGGGTGAAATCCCGAAGAAGGCCGCGCAAAATATCCGCAACAAAGCGCACTTTTCCATTGAAAGGATCGACGCTATTGAGGCCGAGACCAAGCACGATGTGATTGCCTTTTTAACCAATGTGGCAGAAAGCGTTGGCCAGGACGCACGGTATGTCCACTTTGGGCTCACGTCCTCGGATATTCTGGATACGGCAATGGCGGTCAGACTGCGGCAGGCATCTAAAATTATCTTAAAGGACTGTGACCTTCTGCTGGCCACCCTGAAGAAAAAGGCATTGACACATAAGAACACCGTTATGGTGGGCCGATCTCACGGCATCCATGCCGAACCCATCACCTTCGGCCTGAAGTTGGCCCTCTGGTACGACGAGATGCGGCGAAACCGCCGGAGAATGGAACAGGCCCTGGAAACCATCAGTGTCGGCAAGATTTCAGGGGCTGTTGGCACCTTTGCCAGTGTTTCACCAAGGGTGGAAGCCCGTGTGTGCAGAAAGCTGGGGCTCAAGCCGGCTCCTGTATCCACACAGATCATCCAAAGGGATCGCTATGCCGAGTACTTTTGCACGCTTGCCATCATAGCCTCGACAATAGAAAAGATGGCGGTGGAAATCCGGCACCTTCAAAGGACAGAGGTCTCGGAAGCAGAGGAATATTTCTCAAAAGGACAAAAAGGCTCTTCGGCCATGCCACACAAACGCAACCCCATATCATCGGAGAATCTTTCTGGCTTGGCAAGGCTGGTTCGCTCCAATGCGTCTGCAGCATTAACAATGTAGCCCTTTGGCACGAGCGTGACATCAGCCATTCTTCTGTGGAGAGAGTGATCATCCCGGACACCACAATTCTTGTTGACTACATGTTGCACCGTGTGACAGAAATCATCCGCCATCTAGTGCTCTATCCTGAACGGATGCAACACAACTTGGAGCTGACCCGTGGTCTCATCTTTTCGCAGCAGATACTCCTTGCCTTGGCCAAGGGGGGGGTCAGCAGGGAGCAAGCATACAAAATGGTTCAGAAACAGGCCATGCGTGCGTGGGAGGAGAATAAGAATTTTGAGGATCTCGTAAAAAACGATCCTGAAATTGCAAAGCATCTAGGAAACAAGCAAGTTGAAAAAATATTTGATGTTGACTTCCAACTGAGACATGTGGATACCATATTTGCCCGTGTCTTTGAGCTTTCAGCTTCAATATTGGTTTGACGTGGTGTTCGGACAAAAAAGGATGCATTGCAAAGATCTTAAGAAAAGCCAGAAAGACGTTACCTGTGCTCTTTGCCAACCCAAGATCTTCATTTTTCTTGCAGCTATGCTGTTGCTGTTTACCGCAAATTGCACTAGTGTGGGTCGGTTTGTTGAATCCTCCAAACCCTATCATACAGAGACTTACAAAAGCGTTTCTGACAAGTGGAGCCGCGAGGCCCGCATATATCGGGGGTTTGAGGTAAAGCTCATTGTCTCGGCTACTTTCAAGTCACATGAATTTCGCCGTGCTTATGCTGATGAGTACGCAGAGGCGCATAAGCTGACATCTCAGGAGAAAAAACAATTTATGGAAGACCAACTCAGCACTGCTACCCTTGGCCATGAGTTTCTAATGGCAAGCTTTGTGCCTGAAAAAAAGTGGGATGATTTTGACAAGTTCAAATCGATGTGGAGTCTTTATCTGGTTAACGACAAGGACGAGCGCGTGGCGCCTGTTGAAGTAAGGCGGGTTAATAATGCCGTCACGCCCCACTTCTATCCCTATATCACGCCATGGAAGTCAATATACACTGTAAGGTTTCCTTACGACATACCTGAGGGTGACCGCCCGTTCATTGGAGATAACACAAAGGAAGTTAAGCTCGTCATCACAAGCGTACTCGGTACAACTGAAATGCATTGGAAGCTGGAACAATCGTGACTCGGAAATGGTGATGCGGGATACCGGATACCAGATCCCGTATAAGAACGAGAAATTTACAATATGCGGACTGACGCATCAGGCATCGGGCATCCGGTATCAGGCATCGGGCATCGAAGACAAACGATTTCCGAATAACCAAAAACAAAGGAGGTATTTATCTTGATTGACATTGCGTATGCCATGGGCACTGGAGGGGAAGCGTCGGGTCAGGGCGGATTTGGGGCCTTTGTTCCTCTGATCCTAATGTTTGTCATATTCTATTTCCTGTTGATCCGCCCCCAACAAAAGAAACAGAAAAAGCACCGCGAGATGATCAGCAACCTGAAAAAGGGAGAGCGCATCATAACAAGCGGTGGGCTTTACGGACGCATCACTGGAATTACGGACACGGTCATAACGGTTGAGATCTCCGAGAAGGTGCGTGTCAAGATAGCCAGGGCCAACGTATCAGGCCTGGCGGAAACCGACAACCCGAGCCCCAAATAGAGTCAAGGAGCAATTGATTGAAACAACTTAAGTGGAAGTTATTCTTGATTGTCGGACTCGTTGCCGTGGCATGCATCTATGTGGCGCCTTCGCTCTTTTCAACGGTGCCGGGGTGGTGGACGTCCATTGGAATACTTCCGTCGGAAAAGGTTCGCCTCGGGCTGGATCTTCAGGGCGGCGTACATCTTGTGCTGGAGGTCCAAACTCAAAAAGCCGTTGAAAACAGGATAGAACGTACAGCCGAGGACCTGCGGGCGGCTATGAAAAAGGCGAAAATACGACCGGTCGATATTGGCCGCCCTACCGACACACGAATATCGGTTCGGATCCTGAAGCAAGAAGATATTGAACCCTTTGACAACATGCTTGACAAGGATTTCGGAGTACTCCGTGAGGTTTCCAGGACCTCAGAGGGTCAAGGCCTCGCAATACAACTCGACCTGCCTGATCGGGAAGTGGGGTACATAAAAGAAATGGCTACAAAACAAGCCATGGAAACCATTCGAAATCGTATCGATCAGTTTGGTGTAAGCGAGCCGGACATACGCCGCCAAGGGGAAAATCGAATTTTGATACAACTGCCCGGAATCAAAGACCCCCAGAGAGCCATAAACCTGATCGGCAAAACAGCTCTGCTTGAATTCAAGCTGGTCGACGAAGACCATGACGTGGAGGAAGCCCTGAAAGGGCACGTGCCACCGAATGATTTGCTCCTTTACGAGGTAGTTGAAGACAAAGACACGGGACGAACCAGAAAAACACCCTTTCTGGTCCAAAAACGAACATATTTGACCGGAGAGTACCTCACCGATGCGAGGGTTCAAATTGATTCTCAGTTTAACGAGCCCTATGTGACGATTGACTTCGACAAAAAGGGGGCCCGCCTTTTCGAACGCATTACCGAAGCAAATGTTAAAAAGCGCTTGGCCATTGTGCTCGACAACCACATCTACTCGGCCCCTGTTATTCAGGAAAAAATCAGTGGAGGCCATGCCCGCATTACGGGAAATTTCACGACTGAAGAGGCTCACGATCTGGCCATCGTGCTACGGGCCGGAGCCCTTCCCGCCCCGGTTCAGATCCTTGAAGAACGCACGGTTGGCCCTTCCTTGGGCCGCGACTCGATTCAAAAAGGCATTGTTTCCATGTGCGTTGGAGGGATACTTGTGCTCCTGTTTGTCGGGATCTATTACAAAAGAGCCGGCATGATTGCAAATATCGCTCTCTTCTTAAATATCATTCTCATTGCTGCAGCGCTGGCTGCATTTCAGGCAACGCTGACACTGCCGGGCATTGCGGGAATTATCCTCACTATCGGCATGGCTGTGGATGCCAATGTAATTATCTTTGAGCGTATTCGGGAGGAAGTGCGTTTAGGCAAGACTCCCAGGGCTGCAGTGGACGCAGGCTATGCCAAGGCCACGCTAACTATATTGGATGCAAACGTTACGACTTTGATTGCAGCCTTGGTCCTCTTTCAGTTCGGGACCGGACCTGTGAAAGGCTTTGCCGTGACTCTGAGTATAGGTATATTGGCAAGCCTTTTCACGGCTATTATAGTAGCAAGGCTGATCTTTGACTATCTTGTGTTCCAGCGACGCGTGACACGTTTGAGTATTTAGGGGTTAGAAGGAAAAGAAAACCAACCACGAAAGCACGAAAGAATGAAGACACGAAATTTGTCTATACATCCTTTTTCGTGCTTTCGTAACTTCGTGCTTTCGTGGTAATTTTTCTCATTCTAGTTCACCGCCCGATTCGAGTTAGGTACAAAGGAAAGGAATTCACTATCTGCCAATGCAACTAATAAAACCCGACATTAATATCAATTTCATAGGACAACGAAAATTCGCCTTTGTGGGTTCACTGTTGTTGATTGCTGCCAGCATAATCTCCCTCATACTGAAAGGAGGGCCCAGTTACGGGATCGATTTTGCGGGGGGCACCCTTATTCAGGTTCAGTTTTCACAGGCAATACCTCCGCAGGCAATCAAGGATGCCCTCAGAACCACGGATTTGGATATAACATCAGTCCAGGGGTTCGGAGAAACAAAAGACAACGAATACTTGATTAGGGCAACCGGATCATCAACGGCTTTGGAAAGCCTTGCCCCCAAGATCACAAAGGTCCTGAAGTCAGCATACCCGGAAAACGAGGCAGAAGTGCGTCGTGTGGAGATGGTAGGTCCCAAGGTGGGAAAAGACCTTCGTGAAAAGGCTTTGCTGGCCATGTTTTCCGCCATTCTTTTCATCATCGTTTACATCTCAGGGAGGTTCGAACTGAAGTGGATGCTCAGTATCATTGTGGCATCGTGTCTGTTTTTTGCCCTTTTCACACTGAAGAAATTCGACGTCAGCCTTCCGACTCTCATTCTGATCGCAATATTGGTCACCTTGGGCCTGTGTTTCTATCTGAAGCTCCGATTTGCCACAGGCGCAATTGTTGCCTTGGTCCACGATGTCATGATCACTGTGGGGATTTTCTCTTTAATGAACAAGGACTTCACGCTCCCAATCATTGCAGCTCTGCTCACCATAATAGGATATTCGCTCAATGACACGATCATCGTCTTTGACCGCATTCGCGAAAATACCCGAAAACATCATCGCCAACCATATGACCGCATTATTAACCGCAGCATCAACGAAACCTTGAGCCGCACTCTGCTGACATCGCTCACAACCCTTGTCGTTGTGGTTTCCCTTTTCGTGCTGGGAGGAGGCATCATTCACGATTTTGCATTTGCCCTGATTATCGGCATTATCGTAGGAACTTATTCCTCAGTTTACGTTGCAAGCCCGATTCTGCTTGTTTGGCAGCAGGCCACCAAAACATCAGCAGGCCGACTCAAGAAAAGGCGAGGATAAAAGGAGTATCATATGTACCGTCCATGTGCCCACCGCGGCTGGACAGGCGTTCTCGTAGTCTTCCTTCTTATGGCGCTGCCCGCCTGCACTTCATTCAAGGGCATGTTTCATCCTGAAGAAGACCCCAATATGGCAGCGCTTCAACGAGAAATGCGCCAGATGACAAATGCCAATGCAGCAACTCAAAAGACAATAGAAGACATCTTTAACAGGCTTGATGTGCTCGAGACCCGCTTCGACAACCTGGATGAGACTGTTGAAGGGCTATCAAACCGTCCCGAGCCTGCGCCGACCGTGCCAGACAAGGAACCTTCGTCATCCGAGATCGTCCAGAAACCGCAGGCAACTGAAAAAGCAGTCACAGAGCCTGCGCCCAAGAAGCCGACCTCCAAGGTAGTGATAAAAAAGGCCGCTGTATCTCCCAAACGCTCCCCTGAACGTGAGTATGAGAAAGCCTATGCAGCTTACACACAACATCGCTATGATGAGGCATTGGCTCTATTTAAGGGTTTTCTGCAGGATTATCCCGAACATCACCTTGCTGACAACGCACAGTACTGGGTTGGAGAGATTTACTATGACATCAAGAACTACCCCAACGCTATTCTTGCCTTTAAAGAGGTCGTGACGCATTACGGAGATGAAAACAAGGCCCCTGACGCAATGCTTAAAATAGGTTATGCTTACGTGGCGTTGGACGATCCGAGCAATGCTCGCATTTTTTTAAAAAGGGTCATCAAAAACTATCCTTTCAGCGAGGCAGAAGCCAAGGCACGGGCCAAATTGAAAGAACTTGAAAACTTGTAATGGAATCGCTCAAATACTGGCTTGCACTAAAATCTGTCCCTGGCGTGGGCAACCGCCTCTTCCTGCAGCTTCTCAAGCATTTCGGAGAACCTGAAAGGGTTCTTGGTGCGACTGAAAAAGAACTCCTGGACGTTGAAGGAATTAACAAACGCCTGGCATCCGTGATTTCCCGCCACAAAGCTCCCAGGGACGTTGAAGATGACCTCGACCTTGTCCGCAAAAACGGTTTCAAAATCATCACCTTTTCGGATCCCGACTACCCTGCCCTCCTGCGCCAGATACATGACCCGCCCCCAGTCCTCTATGTGTTTGGCACGCTTCGTCCGGACAGCCTCAATATAGCCATCGTTGGATCACGAAATGCCACATCCTACGGTCGCACGACTACCGAACGTTTGAGCAGGGACCTGGCGGCCCGCGGATTTACCGTGATTAGCGGCATGGCCCGCGGTATTGACTCTGCTGCCCACATAGGGGCGCTCGCTGGCAAGGGCGAGACGATTGCAGTTTTGGGGTGTGGCCTGGGGACGATCTATCCGGCTGAAAACAAGAATCTGTTCCACAGGATTAGCGAAAACGGGGCGGTTATTTCAGAGTTTCCCTTTCTCGCCCCTCCTGATGCCCATCATTTTCCGGCTCGAAACCGCATAATCAGTGGAATGTCCCTCGGGGCAGTCATTGTTGAGGCCACACACAAGAGCGGAAGCCTCATTACGGCCAGGCTGGCTGGAGAGCAGGGTCGGGAGGTTTTTGCCGTGCCGGGCAGTGTAACGTCATTTAAGAGTATCGGCACGCACAGACTGATCAAGCAAGGAGCCAAACTCGTTGAGCACGTAAATGATATTATCGAAGAACTCAACATCGGCCGGGCAACGGCGTCCATGGAACCGAAAGAGCAACCAGCCATCAAGCTGGCGCCTAAGGAGAAAATACTCCTAAACGAATTGAGTCCTTATCCGATACATATTGACAGGCTGGTTCAACAGGTGTCGCTCTCTGCAGCAGAAGTGGCAAGCCTGCTGCTTCAACTGGAGTTGAAAGGCCTGGTGACGCAGAATCCCGGCAAGCTCTTTGCCAGGTCGGAACGCTGATTGGTTGGCCGGTTGAGTTTGTTAGCCAAATATTGGAAAACTGAAAAAGACCAAGAAAGGATCACCGTTGAGCAAATCTCTAGTCATTGTTGAATCGCCCACAAAGATACGAACTCTCAGAAAATACCTCGGATCCGATTTTGATTTGGCGGCTACTGTGGGACACATCAAGGATCTGCCTCAAAGGGAACTGGGTATCTCTGTGGAGGAAGGGTTCAAACCAGAATACACGACCATCAAGGGAAAAGAAAAAGTCATCCGTGCCTTAAAACAGGCAGCCGGAAACCTCAAGGACGTATATCTGGCGGCTGACCCGGACCGCGAGGGTGAGGCCATAGCCTGGCACACGGCTGAGGTGCTCAAAAAGAAAGGGCGCAGGTTTTACCGCGTCCTCTTTCACGAGCTCACGAAAAACGCCATCCGCGCCGCCATGTCTTCCCCGCAGGAGCTTAACAACAACAAGTTCGAGTCCCAGCAGGCCAGGCGTATCCTGGATCGCCTCGTAGGTTATCAGATCTCTCCTGTCTTGTGGAAAAAAGTCCAACAGGGGTTGAGCGCGGGCCGCGTTCAGTCGGTTGCGGTTCGCATTATTTGTGAACGCGAAAGGGAAATACAAGCTTTTGAGCCGGAGGAGTACTGGAGCATCACCGCAGAGCTTGAAGGGGAAAACCCGCCACCCTTCTTGGCCAAACTCACCAAGAAAGACAACAAGAAGCTTTCCATCCCCGATAAAAATGCGGCTCAGTCAATCTTGAACGACCTTAAAGGCACGATTTTCAGGGTCGAAAAGGTCGTCAAAAAAGCCCAGCAAAGAAAGCCACTGCCCCCTTTTACTACCAGCAAGCTCCAGCAAGAGGCAATTCGAAAGCTCGGTTTTTCGGCCAGGAAAACCATGACGGTGGCCCAGCAGCTCTATGAGGGCCTCGAAATGGGCCCTGGAGAGCCGGTCGGCCTTATTACCTACATGCGAACAGACTCTACACGTGTCGCCCAGGAAGCTATCGATGAAGCTCGACAGCTCATCCAAGAGGAGTTTGGCCAGGCGTACGTGCCGGAAAAGCCCCATGTATTCAAGAACAAGAAAAAGGCCCAGGACGCCCATGAGGCCGTACGCCCTACATCGGTCTTTCGAAAGCCCGAGCAGCTCGCCCGGTTCCTCTCCGAAGACCAACAAGCCCTTTACGAATTGATCTGGAAGCGTTTTGTGGCCTGTCAGATGAAACCGGCGATCCTTGACCAAACCTCGATCACTATTTCCGCAGGCCCTTACACCTTTCTAGCCTCCGGATCGGTGGTTCGCTTCCCCGGTTTCATGGCGCTATATATCTCTTCAAATGAAGGTCACAGCCAATCAAAAGACAAGGAAATACTTCCACCCCTGACTGAGCAGGCGGCACTGAAATGCCACAAGTTGGACCCCAAACAGCACTTTACCCAGCCACGGCCACGGTTTTCCGAGGCATCCCTTGTCAAGGAGCTTGAAGAGAACGGCATTGGGAGGCCCAGCACGTATGCAACCATCCTTTCCACTATCAGGGGCAAGGGATATGTAGACCTGGTCAAGGGTTATTTCCGACCCACGGAATTGGGTTTCATCGTAAACGATCTCTTGATAGAAGGCTTTCCGGATATCTTGAACGTCGATTTTACTGCCCAGTTGGAGGATAGCCTGGACAAGATCGAAGAAGGAACAACAGACTCCACCACTGTGCTCCAGCAATTCTACAGTTCATTCAAAAAGGATTTAGAACGGGCAGAAAAGGAGATGAGAAGCGTCAAGAGCGAGGGTCTGTCCGTTGACTTACGATGCCCTGAGTGTGACAAACCCCTTAGAATCAAGATAGGACGCAATGGTCCGTTTCTCAGCTGTTCCGGGTATCCGGAATGTAGATTCACACAAAACTACACCCGCAATGAAAAAGGCCGGATCGAGGCAGTCCGGCCGGCCGTGGACCAGCCGACTGACAAAGTATGCGAAAAATGCGGAAGCCCAATGGTGCAAAAACAGGGGCGTTTTGGCCCCTTCCTTGCCTGCTCCGCCTATCCGGACTGCAAAAACACGAAGTCTTTAAAGGAAAAAGGTGTTTCACAAACCGAGCGCACCGGCGTCAAGTGTCCGGAGAAAGGATGCTCTGGCGAGCTTGTCGCACGCCGATCAAGACGGGGAAAGTCCTTTTACGGATGCAGCCGTTATCCTGCCTGCACGTTTGCCGTATGGGACAAACCAGTGCCCAAGTCTTGTCCCCAATGCGGCGCCCCTTTTGTGGCAATGCGCACCACCAAAAAGGATGGGCCACACCTGAAGTGTTTTGACAAGAAATGCACGTATAGAGAGCCTATTGAAGATAGAAGGTAGTCTTTGGATCCATGCCCGTCAATCTTGAACGCCTTGTTCTGTTTCCACCTATGACCTTGGAGTTAGTGAACCATTCAGATACTTATGCACAATACTGGAAATAAGTGTTTGATATGGTATGCCTTCTTCAATAGCCTTAATCTGAATTTGATGATAATCCTTCTGCGTCAAACGGAGATTTATGCGCTTATCTTTTCTCAGGGTGTTTCGAGCTGCTGCCATGGCCTTCTTTTTTTCCTGGTCGATATTCTTAACAGGGCGCCACTCGTCTCGTTCGATTGATTCCATCAACTCTTTTTCTTCTTTATCAATCGGTTCAAATGCCTTTTTTCTAATTTTTTTCATTATTCCCCCTTTAAGCCGTACTGTTTTGTATATTTTCGGCTTGGAAAGGCTGTTTTAAGAAAAATTTCATTATCGTTTTCCACAAAAGGTACAACAATAGCATAATTCTCAATTTCCAGGATATACATTTTCTGATTAGGTCGTCCTGGATTTTCTTCAATTCCGAGTAGCTGACCTGATTCGATCAGGTAAACAATTTCCTCAAAGGAAATCCCGCGCTCAACCTTCAAAATCTCGTTTTTTTTGAAATTCCAAAATTTTGTTTTTTCGAGAACGGACTAAACCATACTAATACGGAAAACAACGGTTTACAATCGGCATAAAGCAGAATATTATGGCTCGACTTTATAATGGGAGAAGTGCGTATGCCCTCCCTTTCCGCCTTTGGCGAGTATATTTATTCGAAAAATGAAGCTCCCCGCAGCAAGCTGCGGGGTATCAAAGCGAAATTTCGCCGTAGCCAAAAACCCGCCTTGCCTTCGCGCAGCGCAGGCGCTTGCGCCGCGTGTCATCCCTGCAGCAAGTCGCCGACGCGCCATTTCAGCCGTCGCAGCCGCTCTGGCGAAGTCGGCAGCTTGGGCGACGGTGCGCT
>Ga0114919_10002290_pt1 | contig 15470 bp, 15 predicted proteins | sample BlataG_FD_88682 | JGI IMG/M metagenome (GOLD analysis project Ga0114919, IMG submission 88682) | Deep subsurface microbial communities from Black Sea to uncover new lineages of life (NeLLi) - Black_00105 metaG | ecosystem: Environmental > Aquatic > Marine > Oceanic > Sediment | place: Atlantic... | reverse complement strand
TTGCAAAACAATATTGCGACACTCCTATTTTGATTACTGGTATAGGTCAAGCAACTGATACGCACATAGTTCACGAAAGAGAAGACCTTACCGTATTAAAAGCATTGAAAATTTGTTCAGATCAGGCGTATAAGATGGCTAAGAAAAAACCAGAAGATATTGATGTTGCCGAACTTCACGACGCTTTTGAAATACTAGAGGTTGTAGAAAGCGAAGATATCGGTTTTTTTAAAAAAGGTGAAGGCGCTAAAGCCGCGCATGAAGGATTGACAGAAATTGGCGGAAAAATCCCTATAAATCCTTCTGGTGGATTAAAAGCAAGAGGGCATCCCTTAGGAGCTACAGGAGTTGCTCAAGTTGTGGAGTTATATTGGCAATTAAGAGGAGAAGCAGGTAAAAGACAAGTTGAAGGTGCGGAAACTGGGATTACATGTAATTTTGGAGGATTTGGGAATAATATTATATCAGTTTTAGTTGAAAGAATGTAATCAAAAGGAATCTTATAGTGATATTTAATTTTGTATTCATAGAGACTTAAATTTTAAATTAAAATAAATCTAATCTTAATTAATAATTTGAAAATCTACTCGAAAAATAGATGAAAGCTTCAGAAAAATTCACATTTAAGGTTATTGTTATAGGGGATGGTACCGTAGGAAAAACTTCCTTGATTAAGAAATTCACGAAAGGTGCGTTTAAAAAAGAGTATATTAAGACTATAGGTGCGCAATTTTCTAAGTTCGATGCAGAAATTAGTGGAGATTTTATTAAATTAGTATTTTGGGATATAGCCGGCCAAGATGATTTCATTTTTTTACATCCTTCTTTTTATAGAGAAAGTAGAGCAGCTATTATTGTTTATAGTCTCGAAGAAAATAATTTCGGTAAACGAAGCTTTGAGCATACTACAGATTGGCATGAAGGTATAAAAAAATACTGCGGAGATATTCCTATAGTTATGTTTGCGAATAAGGTTGATTTAATTGAGGAAAACAATTTGGATAAAATGAACATTCAAGAGGTTGTAAAAGAAAAAGATTTTCTCGGATATTTCTTAACATCAGCAAAAACAGGGCAAGGAGTTCATGAGGCTTTCAATGCTATCATTAATGAACTATATCATAAATTCAAGGCTTTATCTTCAGTGTGATGTTTTTAAAGTATTCATCCATTATTATTGCAGTTTTAGCAAATAATTGATGTTTATTTAAATATCTTTGAAAGGTAAAATTAGTGATTTTTATACCTTTATAAGAAAAGATTAATCTATAAAAAGTGAAAACAATAGATATTGAAGAAATTTGTAAATCAACTGATTTTACTTATATTTCTTGCATCCATACTCTAAAGTTTGAAAATTTAATATCAAATTCTTTTAACTTAGTTTCGACAAATAATAAGAATTTTTCAGGTATAATGAATGATCCCCGACCTAATTTCATTCCTTGTAGTTCTTTAATTAGCCCTTTCTTTTTATATTCATATAATTTATCAGAATATTGTTTAGTGCTTTTGTATCCATATAATATTCTTTTTAGCTTCATTTTATCAGAATTATTTAATAATCTTAGATTTAATGTTATAATTTGATGGGGTTTTAACTCAAGAGTTTTTATAAAAATTTCATTATAATTAGAATTTCCATAAAGTAATTGTCCTTCTGCCAAGATATTTTCAATAAAAGTGGTATCCCAGTTATTAATATCATCCGGAAAAAAGAATACACACTGGATGGGGCGATTTAATTCTTTTCCTAGGCTTAAAAAATAGTTAAAAATGGTATCTTCCATTATTTTAGGAGTATTTTGCTTAAATAAAACACAGATGTCAATATCACTCTCCTCATTAAATTTTCCAGAAGCTAAAGAGCCAAATAATACAATACTTTTAATCTCTTCATATTTTGGGAATTTGCAGTTTATAAAATTCTTGATTTTATTAATAATCTTCTCCAATTTTGGATTTTTTCCATAAATTTCCATCTGGTTTTTTTCAAATTTTATATTAAGATTCGTCTAATAACACCTTATTACATATCTCTTCTAATTTATAATATTTCTCCTTTAATACATTAAAATCATCATCCGTCCCACTAAATCCATAAGTAAATTTTGGGCGAATTTTATTTTCAATCTCTTGAAATAATCGCCACACATTCTCTGTTTCCTTTTCAAAGATATTAGGATTATTTTCCAAAACAATCCTTACTTTTTGATATTTGTTAATATGTACTCGATATTTCGCAGCACAGCATTCAATTAAATGAAATATCGAAAGAAAGTATAATTCTGCTCTAGAAGGTTTTGAAATAACCTCATTTTCAGCATCCTCTTTAAAATTCAAATATGTTTTTTTATGATTTTCAAATTTACTCATGTTTAATACCAAAATCTTTTTTCGTAATATAATAATGCGAAAATATTTAAAAATATTTACTTAGTTTGGGGCTTTATTATAACTTATATTATTGAAAAGATTATTTTATTTCTTATAATATATTTCTCTAAGATGATATATCACGAGAAAAATGAATATTTAAAATCGTAATCCTAATTTTCATTTTTTTAAATTTGTTTTAAATGTTTTAGATGAAGAAGTGAGAAATTAATGAATAATGAAGAAAAATTAGAATGGAAAAAATGTAAAAAGTGTGGATTTTTACAACATAGCTCGCATCTAAGATGTTTAAAATGTAAACACGACAAATTTGAAAAGATTGTTGCGATCGGAAACGCTAAATTATTAACTTTCACAATCTTAAAAGCACCTCCGATTGAATTTCGTGATAAACCTTCTTATGCGCTCGGAGTTGTTGAGTTTGAGAACGGAATTAAAGCTCTTGGACAAATTACACTCCAAGATCGTTTAAAAGTAGGGATGAAATTAAAGCCTGTTTATAGAAAAATTTGTGAAAATTTAGATGGTAAGGAAGTTTATGATTACGCTTTCGAGCCAATTTAGTAACCTAATAAAGAGGTAGCAGAAAATATGTTCTCTAATGAAGAACTGGAAAAAATTGAACAAGAACGAAAAGAATGGGAAGAAAAGGTTTTAAGTAAATATATCGAACGAGGAGAAAGAAGAGAGACTTTCGAAACTCCTTCAAACATACCTTTAAAACATGTATATGGACCTGGTGATCTTAAGAATTTTAATTATTTAGAAGACCTTGGATTTCCAGGAACCTCTCCATTTACGCGAGGAGTATATCCAAACATGTATCGTGGAAGATTTTGGACGATGAGACAATATGGCGGTTTTGCAGATGCTTCTAAAACAAATGAAAGGTTCAAATATTTAATATCACAAGGACAAAAAGGACTTTCAATTGCGTTTGATTTGCCAACACAGATGGGTTATAATAGTGACAATAAAATCTGCTTAGGAGAAGTAGGAAGGGTTGGTGTAACGGTTAACTCCTTGAGAGATTTTGAACAAGTGTTCGAAGGGATCCCTCTAGATAAGGTATCAACAAGTATGACTATTAACGCTCCTACTTCAGTGCTTTTAGCAATGTATATCGTTGTAGGTGAGAAACAAGGGATCAAAACTGAACAATTAATTGGTACGGTTCAAAACGACATCTTAAAAGAATATATCGCAAGAGGGACATATATTTATCCTCCTAAACCATCTTTAAGATTAGTAGCAGATGTAATCGAATATTGCTCCAAAAATTTACCTCGTTTTAATACTATCAGCATTAGTGGGTATCACATGCGAGAAGCGGGATGTAACGCTATTCAAGAAATTGCCTTTACGATAGCAGATGGTATTGCGTATGTTGAAGAAGTTCTTAGTCGGGGCGTTAATATTGACGAATTTGCCCCAAGATTATCTTTCTTTTTTACAACTCATAATAATTTTTTTGAAGAAATTGCAAAATTAAGGGCAGTTAGAAAATTATGGGCAAAAATAATGAAAGATAGGTTCCACGCTAAGGATCCAAATTCAATGAGATTACGCTTCCATACCCAAACTGCGGGAGTCACGCTAACGGCCCAACAACCTAACGTAAATATTATCAGAGTAACCCTTCAAGCGCTAGCAGCAATTCTAGGGGGAACACAATCGCTTCACACCTGTGGTGCAGACGAAGCTTTAGCAATTCCAACAGAAGACTCTGTGAGATTATCCTTAAGAACCCAACAAGTTCTTGCGTATGAATCGGGAGTTACCGATGTTGTGGACCCATTAGGGGGTTCTTATTATATCGAGTACTTAACTTCAAAATTAGAAGAAAAGGCTTTAGAGTATATTGAAAAAATTGACACAATGGGAGGTATATCTACTGCCATTGAGAGCGGATTCATTCAACGGGAAATCCAAAATAATGCATACCGCGATCAGAAGAAAATAGAAGCGGGAACTAATCAAGTAATTGGTGTAAATACTTATTGTACTGAAGAAGAGTGTAAAATAAAAACCTTTAAACATGATATTGACGAGGAACAAAAAATTATATCATCTCTCGGCGAATTAAAAAAAAGTCGAGATGAGCCCTTAGTTGAAAAAAAGCTAGCTGAATTAAAAGAAGTGGCTGAATCTTCTAATAACATTATGCCAATCATGATTGAAGTAGTTAAAACCTATGCTACAATAGAAGAAATTTGTAGCGTCTTAAGAGAAGTTTTTGGCGAATATAAAAGTTCCCAAATATTTTAGGAAATTTATCAAAATACTTTAAAATCTTAAAGATATTCTTAACTTTTTAATTTTTTCTTATAGTTAGTAATTTTAGGTAATAAAGGAATGAATTCAAGAGGATCTCCAAATACAGGTACTTTCTTTTTTGCTAATAACCTAGAAATACGATTACTTTGATCGGGACGATGAGCACTCTCTAAAATTGGAAATAATGGTTTATTATGTTTATGTCCTAAATTGAAGGCCTCAAGTATATCAACTTCAAAGTTCTCAGCTGGTGTTATGGAATACTCAGGATCAAAATACCAACTTGGAAGGTCCATAATTAGGGCGTCGATCTTTTCATCGGATAAAGCAAGATCAATTATTTCCTTAATGCTTTGACTGTAAAATAGTTGTGCCGCTACATCTAAAGGGTTTTTAGAACTTGTACCGCGAATAATGAATTTTTTATCTAATTGTTCTTGAATTTTAGGGTTAAATTGTGGTACATTCATTCTGAATTTTTCAATTAGATCAACTAAGACAACCCCATAACCTCCACTTAAACTGAAAACAGCAATATTTTGTAATTCATTAATTCCGTAGAAGTCTATTAAACGCGCAGTATGCATTAATTGTTCTAATGTTTCAACTTCAATAAGATTATGTTGTTTGAAAATAGAATTCCAAATTTGAGTATTACCCGAGAGAGATGCTGTATGAGTTTTAGCTGCTAGCGCCCCACTTTCGGATTTTCCACCTTTTAAAATTACAATCGGTTTTTTGTTATCAGCAAGAACTTGTCTTAAATCATCTCCCCGATTCCCTTTAATACCTTCTAAATAACACAAAATCAAGTCAGTTTCATCGTCTTTGCTTAAAAAATGTAAAATGTCTATGAAGTCTAAATCTGCTCCGTTCCCAAATGAGAATACTTTGGAAAAATGAATGCCCATTTCTTTCGCAGTATAGATAGCAATATTACAGATTCCTCCTGATTGGCCTATAAACCCGATATTTCCAGGAGTCGTTGGGAATTCTGAACGCCAAGCTATGCCTAATTTTGGGTAAAATATTCCCATACCATTAGGTCCAAGAATTCTAACTTTATTTTGAGCGCATTCTACTAATTCTTTCTCTAGACGATGCCCCTCTTGAGTTCCTGCATCAGAAAACTCTGCTGTAAAGATATTGACTAATTTAACACCTTTCTCCACGCAATCGTCGATGACATCTAATACTTGTAACGCGGGCACAGTAATAAAAGCAAAATCAACTTTTCCAGGAATGTCTTTAATAGAAGAATAAATGTTTTCTGTAGGAAAATTAGGAATTTCTTTAACTTTGGGGTGGACCGCATAGAGATCTCCCTTAAAATTTTCTTGGTGATTCCTAAGGAAAAAGAAGTTTCGTTTCTTTGAAGGACCTACAACTGCCATTGATTGAATATTGTTAATAAATGAAATATCTTTAACATTTAAATTAAAAGTTTTAGATGGCGTCATTAATGGTATAAAATTAAGCATGAATTTAATTTTTTATAAAAATCTAAAAATCAATAGATTAGAAGTATAAATTTACTGGTGTTTGTTTTTTCTAATTAGTAACAAAAAAGTTAAAACAAATCAAAAACCTAAAATATTAATGTTTAAAAACGATGCAAAAACAAAAAAGCGCTCAGAAAGAATGATTAAACTGTTCAACGCATTTAAAGAAAAGGAATTAAAAAATTTACCCGTGCCACCCTTTACAAAATGGGCAAATGGTAAAATTATTAGGGTTCAATACGGCTTAATGGAATTAGAATTTGAAGTCCGGCCAGAAATGGCAAATCCAACTAACTTACTACATGGGGGAATGCAATGCGCTTTTATGGACGATGTCATTGGTATAACCACCACAACTTTAGGTCACGAAGGTTTTCCTATAAGCATAGATTTTCACGTAGATTATTTAGGAAAAGTAAAAGTAGGAGAAAAAGTAAGAGTAATTGGTAAAATTATTCGCGAAGGCAGAAACATAATTCACGCCATAGCTGAAATATACGATGGGCAAGGTAATTTAATTTCAACGGGAAATTCTAATTTATTAAAGACTCATTTCGTTCCGAGTTATGTTAAAATAGCGGACAGTCTCTCTAAAAACGAATAATTCAAAACTTAAACGTTTTTAAGAAAAATTTTTTCTCTGAAATTATATATTTATGTTCTGACTATTTCTATTTTAACAACAAATTTTTTTTTTATATCATAAAGTGAAAACCATTATGATTAATAAAACCATTTTACATATGATCCACGACTTAACAACAGATAAAACTTCTGGAGCGAGTGAATTAATAGAAATCGCACTTGAAATTTTAGAAGCTCAGCTTCATACTATAAAAGATCCTAATATGGATATAAAGGAGATTATATTTGAATTATCTAAAGACCTATTTAACGCTCGCCCAAGTATGGCTCCTATAATCAATACAATTGGATATTTTATTCATGATTTGGAATTTTTCAGCAAACAAACACTTTTAGAAAAATTTAAGACATTTCCTGCAGAAAGATTAAGGATAGATAACGCTTTAACTTCCTCGTTTCATTCGTTTTTAAATAGATTCGAAGGGAAAAAACTCAATGTAATGTTAATCTCTTACAGTACTACAATTATTAAGCATTTGAAAGAAAATACAAAAAATGATTTTACTTTTTATGTTTTAGAAGCTCGTCCTTTGCTTGAAGGGCGACGTACCGCCGAAATATTGTCTGCTAATTTTGAAACACATTTAATAACAGATTTAGCGATGGGGAAGTTCATCAAAAAAGTTGATATCGTTCTTCTCGGAATTGATAGCATACTGCGAGATGGGTCAATAGTAAATAAGATAGGGAGTTATCCTTTAGCATGTATTGCCGCTGCGAATAATAAAGATGTTTACGCAGTTGGGGATTCTTTTAAATATAATTTAAGGAGTCATTATAACCAGAAAATAATTGTTGAAACCAAGCCAATCTACGAGGTATATTCTAAAAAAATTAAAAAAGAATTGTTTAAAGTCCATAATTTTTATTTTGATATAACCCCATCTAACTATTTTAAAGAAATAATCTCTGATTTAGGAATATTGACGATGCCAGAGTTTTTAGAAGAGATTAAAAAAGCTGTTCCATTAGAGTGGTTTAAATCTTTTCTTTAAATTTAGGAGTGGTTCTATTTTGGAAAAATTTAAAGGAAAACTTAAATATGATCCATTGACTCCTCTTATTTCGAGTAGAAATGAGGCAATTTTATATTTCACTAAACGAGATCTTCTAGAAGAAGAAGTTAAACCAATCGAAACATTATGGATTTTACCTTCAGCAATAAAGATTATTAATAAACAGCAAAAAGTAGGGTATTGGAGGTATCCCGCTTGGAAAACTAAGTTAAACGAGCCAGAAAATTATAATCTTCTTGAAACATACAGAGAATTAGGTTTTCTTGTTGAAAAATATGGTTTTACAAAAGAACATGGTGCGATCAAAAAAGCTGCTGAATATATTTTCTCTTGTCAAACGGATGAAGGAGATATTAGGGGATTTTATGGTACTCAATACAGCCCAAATTATACAGCAGCAATAACTGAATTATTAATTAAAGCAGGATATGGTAATGATCATCGCGTTAGAAGGATTTTTGAATGGTTATTATCCATGCGGCAAGAAGATGGTGGATGGGCTATTGCAATGAGAACAAATAACGCTAAATATTTAGATGTCGTTAATAGCCCTATTGCATTTGAACCTAATAGGAAAAAATCTTTTTCTCATATGGTGACTGGGATAGTACTTAGAGCATTCGCTGCTCATTCTAAATATAGAAATAATGAAGCGGTGAAAGGAGCGGGGGAACTTTTAACTTCACGGTTCTTTAAACCTGATAAATACGCCGATCGCAGAGGTGTGGAATATTGGACAAAGGTATCGTTCCCATTTTGGTGGACTGATATTGTGTCTTCGCTTGATTCTCTCTCTTATCTTGGTTTCACTACCACTCATCCGCAAGTAAAATTAGCAATAGAGACATTGAGAGATAAGCAATCAGAGAGCGGAATGTGGGACTTGGAACTATTAAAAGGAAAAGATCAAAATCTCTTTTTATGGATCAATTTGGCAATCTGTCGAATATTTAAACGATTTAATGCTTGATTATGCTAAGTTATTAATCTGCTTTTTCGGCCATATAAGGCTTTAAGGCTTGAATAGCTATCGCATACAAGGGAATTACGGATAGTTCGATAAATATTGAGATCATGAAAGGAGCGCTTGGACCCAAAAAATCCCAAGCCAAACCTCCTATAGTTGGGCCTAAAACAGCTCCTAATAAGCTTAACCACTGAGCTGCTCCAAAAATTTTTCCACGGTGGATTTTTGATATTCGACTAAGGACATTTTGTAAAATTAAGTTCCCCCCCCAAGCAAAAGTTGCGTCAAAAAGTAAGATAAAACCAAACATATATCCCGATGTAGAATTAATTATGAACCAGGTTGCTAACGCCCCTGACACACTTACAATTAAAATCCCTAATACGGGATTTATTTTATCTGCAACCTTACCTAATTTAGGAGCAAATAACATAGATAAAACCTGAGCGGGAAAATAAATTAACATTACTAAAATAGGCATCTCAACTTTCAATTCTTCAATCAAATAAACTTGGAAGAAGGGATACGCTAAAGATTGATTCATACTACTCACCATAAAGGCAATGGTCAACACGCTGAAACCAAAATAAAATCCCGTCGCTAAGTTGTTCTTGGGTTTTACAGGAGAATCTGGGATCACTGGTTCTTTAGAAACAATGATTGGTTCGACTGAGGATGGAAATAAATTGAAAATGTGCTTTTCGTATGTGAGTTCTTCGTTGACTTTACGATGAAAAATTATACCTCCAAGAACGTTAGATGCAGCAAACAATAGTAGTGGACTGTAAACGAAAAAAAGATTTTCAGGAGTAAATAAAATTGCTAAACTAAAAATAATAATACTAATAATTGATCCAACTAGGTTTCCTTTTCCTATCATTCCAGCTCGTTTTCCGAACGCAAAAGAACGATTTGATTTATTTGACTTCTCGGAAATTAACGTATCTAACGGTGTCCAAAAAAACCCTACAAAAAACCCTAAAACAAACATCCCTATAGCAAATAGTAATAAAGAAGATAATAAAATACCCAGATACATTAAAATATAGCATGTCCCACGCCCAAAACTCCCTATTAGGATTAAAAGCTTTTTTGAAATTCTGTCAGTTAAATAACCAACAATTGGAGCACTGATTAACCCACCCATAACTTGTACTGAAAATGTAAGCCCTAACACCGTTCCCGTAGCCCCTAATAATTGGACTGTGACGTATGGGATCAAAAATGAGAAAAAAAAGAATCCCATACTGTTCCAAAAGATAATTCGGATCATAGGAACGAAATCTGAAGTAATCTTCATTGTATTTGCGTTTATATCTTGCGTATTTTCAGAATCAAAAAGATTACCGTTATCAATATTGTGCGACAATTACAAAAACTCCCCTAAAACTATTATATTTAATAAAAATCCATTTCCTAAAAAGTTCGTTATTTTAAGTTTTAACATTAATTTATGAAATGAAGGGATAAAACTTAATTTTTTAAGAAGATTTTTCTTAATACAACTTATCAATTAGAAAACAAAAATAAATTTTTGAGAAAAATGTTAACTCCAGAACACGTTAAAGAAATTTTAAAAGATTACACTATTAATCTTCGATTCCACGCACGCGGGGGGCAAGGAGGCGTTACTGCTTCCAACCTATGCGTAGAAGCTTTTTATGGCTATGGCGTCTGTCAACCGAGATTTGGAGCAGAACGAATGGGAAGTCCCACTGAAAGCTATGTCAGGCTTTCTGCGAACTCAGATTTAGTTAGGTCAAATGAACAAGTGTATGGCCCTCATTTCGTATCTGTGTTAGATGAATCTTTAATCTCAGAAGTAGATGTAACTGCTGGCGTTCCGAAAGGTGGTTGGTTGATAGTAAATACCGTGATGGACCAACTAACCATTCAAGAAGCTGTAAAGAGAAAAGACATAAACATTGCTACAATCGATGCGACCCGAATTGCTCTAGATGTTTTAGGTCGAAACATTACAAATACTATTATATTAGGTGCTTTAATAAGAATCTCTCACCTCTTTACTCTCGAAGAATTATCTAATGCTATCATGAAGCGATTCAAAGGAGCTATAGCTGGAAAAAATATCGAAGCAATAAAGCAAGCAATTGAAGAAACTTGCATATTTGACATCGGAGTCGACCCAGATTTTACGGTTGACACTAAAGTACCTTGGCAACAAATAGATTTAGGCTTACCTGGATATAAGGAATTAGATAAAGCGGGTGTTTGGTATTGCGACGAAGAAGTAATCCCTGTTGGAAGCGATCAAGTGATTACTGGCTCGTGGGGCGAATGGGATATGATTTGGGATGCGGAAACATGTACAAATTGCGCTCAGTGTTGGTTTATTTGCCCTGATTTTGCCATTCTTAGAGAAAAAAGGGAAGACGGCAAATATTATATGATTGGAATTGATATACTTCATTGTAAATCATGTTTAAATTGTCTAAATATCTGCCCTGTTCAAGCAATAAGTAAAAAATTAAAACAAGGACCTGCTGCTTGTGCAGTACCGGAAAGTGGAGGTAATTAAATTGTCAGTAGAACCAATGAAATTATTTTTCAAAGAGATTAAAGAGCCCGTCGAGACGGCAATGATTGGCAATTACGCTGTGGCCGGAGGAGTTACCCAAACGGACCCTGATGTAATTTGTGCTTTTCCTATTACTCCTCAGACTCAATCAGTTGAAGGTTTAGCTGATGTCGTTAATCAAGGAAGATTAAAAGCAGCCTTCGTTAATGTCGAATCTGAATTAGCAGCTATTAGTTATTCAACGGCAGCTTGTGCAGCTGGTGCTAGAACTTTTACAGCTACAGCATCACAAGGCTATTTATTAATGTCAGAAGCTTTGCCTATGGCAGTTGGTTGGCGTGTCCCGTTAACAATGATGATTTCAGCGAGAGCTTTTAATGCTCCTAATCTTTCTATATGGAATAGTTGGGAATATGTGCTAACTGATTACGGTTGGAACTGTGTTGTATCGGAGAATGTTCAAGAAACCTACGATGCAACAATTTTGTCAGTTATGATGTCTGACAATTCTTTGTTTCCAACTATGTTTGTACACGATGGTTTTATTATTTCTCATTCCGTTCAGAAATTATGGTTAATTCCAGACGAGGTTGTACGGAAATTAACGCCAAAAAAGCCTCGTCATACAATCTCAACTAAGCATCCTGGTGTATGGGGCGGTATTGTAACTCCCAGCTTTTTCATGGAAGGAAGAAAAAATCTTGATGAAGCGAAGAAACCCGTGTTAGATATAATGAAAAAGGCGTTCGAAGAATTCGGAAAAGCGACTGGTCGCCATTATAACTTAATTGAAACCTACAACTTAGATAACTCTTCGAAAACGGCATTTATTACTATGGGATCGATGTGTGGAAACATCATTAGTTGGATGACTAAAAACAAGGACATAGGATTAATCAAAATCAGAGCTTACAGACCCTTCCCTTACGAAGAATTACAGAAGATTGTCCAAGAACATAACATCGAAAAACTAATTATTCTAGAAAAATCAGATTCGCTGAATAATCTTTTACCACCATTTGCCACTTCAATAGCAACAGCGTTGTATCCGCTTAAAACTCTATTTAGATGCTTTATTGTAGGACTAGGTGGACGGGACGTTACTCGAGATGAATTTGCGGTCGCAAAGAAGAAAATGGAATCTGTTAACGATATGAAAGGACAGCTCTATACTTACCTTGGCGTACGGGAGACTAAGGATAAAATCTATGAGGTGAACAGATAAGATGTCAAAACCAGAAAGAAATGTAATTAAATTCGAAGATATCTTAGCAAGAGATGGAAAATCTAATGTATTATTTCTAAACTACGATAACGAAGCTTTTATGAATACAGGGATTCAAGAATCAGGTGCTACGCCACCTTACGCTTCGACAACCACTGGACCCGGTGGAGAAAAAATTCCCGGTAAAATTGGTGTAAAACAAGATTTAGTTACTCCTTTTGCTTTTTACGGGACAAAATCGTTATTTTTAGCAACGGCAAACCCCGCTTATCCAGCAGATTTTATGGGAAAAGTTGCTGATGCGTTAAAGTCAAATGGGTCTGCTTTCATTCAAATTTATTCAGATTGCATGCGAGGATGGCGACATGCAGCCGAAGACGCAGTGAAAATTTCAAAATTAGCTACGGATTGCGGGTATTGGCCTCTTTACACTATTAGAGTAAAAGATGGAATTCCAACATTTTCTTATTATCGTGGATTAGAAATAGATAAGGAGAAATTTGTAGAATTCCTAAAATCAATGGGCCGGTTTAGACATCTCTTTAAACCACAGTTTTTGGAAAAAGAAATTGATGAAATAATTTACTATACTGAACAACGTAACCTTAAACTAAAAGGACTTATTGAACAGTTTGGAGCCGAAAAACCAATAGACTTTTATCAAGTAAATCGAAGAACTTTAGAACCTCAACAACATCTCCATCCGGGACACGGACTTTGTCCAGGTTGTGGCGCTGGAATGGTCTTGAATCAGATGGCTACAGCAGCTACAGCAGTGGCGGGTAACAACATTATTTACGTGAATAATACGAGTTGCAGCGAAGTATCGACAGCGAAAGATTTTGTGACTTCTTGGAAGGTTCCTTGGGTTCACCACTTGTTTGAAAGCGGAGCTACTATAGCTGAAGGAATAAGCACAACTTATAAAATTCTTAAATCTAAAGGTTTGTTCAATGGAGAGGTGCCGTATGTTATACACATTGCCGGTGACGGTTCTACATATGATATTGGATTTCAGTTTCTCAAAGCTGCTCTTATTCGAACGAGTTCTTTCGTAGAAATGAACGAATACTTGAAACAAAATTAATTTTTTTTATTCTTTTTTATTCAAAATTATTGCTAATCCTCCAGTATGTCTGTTTCATCATTATATGAATATTATATTGAGAAAAATGTTGAAAGATCAAAAGTTCTTGAATTTCTTGCGAATTAATTTAAGATAGCAGACCTAAAATTTCTGTTTTTCAAAGTAAATAAAAATCTAGAAAAAAAAGCAATTATTAAATATGTGTATGTATATGCGTATAAAAAGAATATAAAAGAGATAAATTAAGGTAAAAATTGAGAGAGAATTATAATTGCAGCATTTAAAACTATGTTATCACCCTCTTCCGCTCTTTGAATAGCTTTAAGATGATCGACTCTAAAACCACTTAGAGAACTAAGGGGAAATTCAATGCGTTCTTTTTTATTGTTCTCGATAAAAAACATTTTTTGATATATTCCACTCTCTGTTAGCCTAAATACTCTCAGAGCATGCTCACTTCCATCCTTCAAGGTAATTATTATATCCATTTGATTCCACCTTCTTGATTTTCACTTTTTTTAATTATATTATTTGCTCAATTATTTGTATAGAAATAATCATGTCAAGTGTTTAGAAAGAATTCCAACTGCCGTATAGAAAACCGTGCTGTCACCCTCAGGAGCAACCCCACGACCTCTTGGGCGCTCAATTTTAAAACCATCAATAGAATCAAGAGGAATTTCAATACGGCTTTTTTTATAGCTTTAGATAAAAAAAGAATTCTCATCAATACCACATTTTTTTAATCTAAAAATTGTCATTATATGTTGTGTTCCATCTTTTAAGAAAATAATTAGATCCAATAGATTCACCCTTTTTAAATTTCAAGTATGAATATATATATTAATCCACTTTTACTATAAAAAGCTTCAATTTTTTTGTAAAAAAATAAGGGATTTATTAATAATAAGAATATTTTCTTATAAAATATATAAGAAACATATTCTATTATAGCATAAATTTAATTTTTAATATTTCTTCATAAGTTATGAAGGTATAAAAAAAGAGTTTTATTAGAAAGAGCAATGAAAAATAAATTAAAATTGTATCTCGATACATCTGTTATATCAGCCCTTTTTGATGAGAGAAACCCTGAAAGAAAATCTCTTACTGAGTCCTTTTTTGAAGAAATTGGGAATTATAAGATATACATCTCTAATTTTACCATTGCTGAAATTGGAAAAACGCCTGATGAAGATATAAAAAAAAAAATGAACGATATAATAACAGAATTCTTAATTCTCAATTTTTCAGATGAAATCGAAGGTTTGGCCGAAGATATAATACAGAAAGGAGCTATCAACAAAGCTTATTTAGAAGATGCTTATCATATTGCAATAGCTATATTGAATAACATGGATTTTCTTTTAAGTTGGAATTTTAGACACATAGTAAGAAAAAAAACAAGAGATATTGTGCGAATGATAATTACATTAAATAATTTAAGACAGATTGAGATTATTACCCCTGCAGAATTACTTTAAGAGAGGTTATTTAAAATATTAAATGAAAATGAACTTGATAAGATTAAAAAAGAGATAGAGAAAGAATTTCCAAATGATCTGGCTCTACAACAAATCCACATTGCTAGAAAAATCCTTGCTAAAGAAGCAGAATTAAAGGGCATGAATTATCTTGATTATATAAAATCAATAACCAAAAATTTAGAAACTATTCTCTAAATTTGATAAGGACTAGCTCCAAATGAGACATCCTAAATTTGGAATGGAAGATTTCGCAGCAAAGGGAGAGGATGGTGCCCTCACAACGAAACTCGTGGAAAAATAATTGGTGTAAATTTAATAAATTAATCTT
>Ga0114919_10002289_pt1 | contig 15472 bp, 12 predicted proteins | sample BlataG_FD_88682 | JGI IMG/M metagenome (GOLD analysis project Ga0114919, IMG submission 88682) | Deep subsurface microbial communities from Black Sea to uncover new lineages of life (NeLLi) - Black_00105 metaG | ecosystem: Environmental > Aquatic > Marine > Oceanic > Sediment | place: Atlantic... | reverse complement strand
GGAAGCCACCTCCTATTCCAAGGAGCGGGAGCAGTTCGGTCGTCCCATAAGCAAGTTTCAGGCGATACAGTTTATGCTGGCGGATATGGCCATGCGGGTGGATGCTGCTCGCCTGCTCACCCTGCGGTCTGCTTGGGCGAAAGATGCAGGAAAACCCTTCTCCCTGGAGGCGGCGACCGCCAAACTCTATGCCAGCGAGACAGCAAACTGGGTCGCCGACAAGGCATTGCAGATTCACGGAGGATACGGTTACATGAAAGAATATGTCGTGGAGCGTCTCTACCGTGATGCCCGCATAACCGAGATATACGAGGGCACCAGCGAGATACAGAGGTTGGTTATCAGCGGTCAACTACTGAAGGATTGAGGGATAATGTTCTGGGACGAGAAATATGAGCGGTTCCGTGGCCAGGTGCGGGACTTCTGTGAGCAGGTGATTGCACCCCGCGCCGCCGAAATAGACCGAGAGGGCAAGTATCCCGCCGATGTCATCTCCGCCTGCGCCGAGCAGGGCTATCTGGGGATGGTGGTGCCTGAGGAACTCGGCGGGTCGGGGATGGACACCCTGGAATATACTATCGTGGTGGAGGAGGTCTCCCGGGTCTGTGGCTCCACCGGTATCATACTCGCCGCCCACAACTCGCTGGGAATCTACCCCATTGACCTCTTCGGCAGCGACGAGCAGAAGCAGGAATATATCCCCCCGCTGGCGAGCGGAAAGCGATTGGGCGCTTTCGGTCTCACCGAGCCCTCTGCCGGCTCCGACGCCGGGGGGACCAAGACCACCGCCGAGCTTAAAGGCGACGAGTATCTGCTGAACGGCTCCAAATGCTTCATCACCAATGCCAGCGACGAGCGCGAGACCGGCTATGTCATCACCGCGGTTACCGACAAGGAGAAGGGAGTGCACGGCATAAGCTCCTTCGTCATTCTCGGTGGAACCCCCGGCTTTAGAGTGGGCAAGAAGGAGAACAAGCTGGGGCTTCGGGGCTCCGATACCGCCCAGCTCTTCTTTGAGGACTGTAGAATCCCCAAGGAGAACCTGCTGGGTGAGGAGGGTGATGGTTTCAGGCAGTTTATGATATCTTTAGATGGCGGGCGCATCTCCATCGGGGCGATGGCTCTGGGGCTCGCCCAGGGGGCTCTGGAGCAAGCGATTGCCCGCGCCAGGGAGCGGGAGCAGTTCGGCAAGCCCATAGGCAGAAAGCAGGCAATCCAATGGAAGCTGGCGGATATGCACACCCAGGTATCCGCCTCCCGCATACTCATCTATCGCTCGGCCCTGCTCAAGGACGCCGGCAAGCCCTACACCAATGAGTCGGCGATGGCGAAGCTACATGCCAGCGAATCCGCAATGTTTGTAACCTATCAGGCGATGCAGATATTCGGTGGGTACGGCTACATGAAGGATTATCCCCTGGAGCGCATCTACCGTGACGCCAAGCTGTGCACCATCGGCGAGGGCACCAGCGAAATTCAGCGCCTGGTCATCAGCAGGGAGGTGCTGGGGGGGTAGGTGGGGGGGGCTGGGATTATGTGGATTGAAAGAGCCGGGGCGAGAGCCCTGGTGTTTTGCTGTATATTTTTTATTATATTACTAGTTTATAAAATATATTCACCTCTAGATAATTTTTGTATTTCGTGAGGTTGTACGGATACTATCGTTGTACCTTTCCTAATATAATATCTATTATCTTTATATTTATAAATATCGTCTCTATTCCAAGGTGGAATTGTGACTAAAAGTATCTTTGCTCCTAAAACATTTTCAGAACTTATTTTTACAACTGGTTGGGGGAAAATAGAATCGTTTATGGAACATTGAATGCTTTGGTCAAAATCTTGTCTCTTTAAATCACAACCAATAACAGCACCATCATCGTCAATGCCGTAAAAAATAATACCTCCAAATTTAGTGTGTAGGAAAGCGGCAATTTCCTTAGTAATTTTATGTGTTTCTACCCCTGGTTCTTTGAATTCATATAATTGGTCTTCTCCATTACTACATATATCTAGTATTTCTTTTTCTGATGGTGTGTGAACTGGTGTAATCAGTGATTCTTTTATTTTTTTTGATAACTTTTTCTTAGTTATTTGCTTCGTATCTGAAACATCTCGAAAGTATGAAAGGGACACTTGTTTTGCCAATGGATGCTTATCATAAATAACTGATTTTTTCTTTTTTTTAACATTCCCTTCTTTATCGCTCTTTTCTATTATGAGCTCGAAATCCTTGAGTTTTTTTAAGTCATTCATTACAGAATTATGGTCTCTACCTGCTGCTAATGCGATTTCATTTGAGTTCCTTTTCCCGTTTATTAATTTGAAAACTTCTAATCTCTTAGGGGCTCCACTGAAAATAAATCTTCCTCTAGTAATAATTTCTTGAAGGTTTGTCATTAGTCAATTTTTCCCTTTTTGGTTTTACTCGGCAAATATATCCCAAAATCCATTAAATCGAATGATTTTTTACATCTGCCCTTATGTTCTTCCGCTTCTTCTGCAATTCCTGCTTTTAACCATTTCTTCCATAATAAACTTACTTTACTGCGACTTACTCCTGTTAATTTTACAATTCCTCTTATACTATTTTCTCCATTACTGTGGTAGTAAACTTGAATAGATTCAGGATATGGAAATAGTTCTTTATCTTCAAGTTTGCTTTTTAATATCTCAAGACCTTGAAGTCTCTGCCATTTGAGAATTTCTTCTAAAATTCTAATTTCCTCATTGTCTTTCATTTCTTTTTCATGTTGTTTTCCCATTTTTCTCCTCCTTATATTTGCTTTTACTATAACTTACAAATTATTTTATGTCAAATAAAAAAAACAAAAACAGCCGATGACTCCCTCACCGGCTGAAAACTTCATTTTTAGGGTAATCCCCCCCCCTTACATATTCCCCACCACAGCGTCGGCGAACTTGCTGGTGGAGACCTTGGTTGCCCCCTCCATCTGGCGCTCCAGGTCGTAGGTTACCGTCTTCTGCTTGATGGTGCGCTCCATCGCCCTCTCTATGGCGTCTCCCGCCTCCCGCCAGCCCAGGTAGTCCAGCATCATCACCGCGGAGAGGACCAGCGAGCTGGGGTTGACCTTGTCCTGACCGGTGTATTTGGGCGCGGTGCCGTGGGTGGCTTCAAAGAGGGCTACATAGTCGCCGATGTTCCCCCCGGGAGCCATGCCCAGACCACCCACCTGGGCGGCGCAGGCGTCGGAGAGATAGTCGCCGTTGAGGTTGGGGGTGGCGATGACCGAGTATTCGTCGGGTCGCAATAGCACCTGCTGGAACATGGAATCGGCGATGCGGTCCTTGACCATCACCTTCCCCTGGGGCAGTTTGCCGTCATACTCATCCCACACCACTGCCTCGGTTATGGATTGGTTGGGAAATTCCTCCTTTGCCAGCTCATAGCCCCAATCGCGGAAACTTCCCTCGGTGAACTTCATTATGTTGCCCTTGTGCACCAAAGTGACCGAGTCTCGGTTGCGGTCCAGGGCGAATTGTAGAGCCTTGCGCATCAGACGCTTGGTGCCGGTTATGGAGATGGGCTTTATGCCCACGCCGGAGTCCTCCCGCACCTTGGTCCCCATCTGGGAGTTGAGGAAATGGATTACCTTCTGGGCTTCGGGGGTTCCTTCCGCCCATTCTATGCCCGCATAGACATCCTCGGTGTTCTCACGATAGATGACCACATTCAGCTTCTCCGGTGCTTTGACCGGGCTGGGCACGCCGGGGATCCACTTGACCGGGCGCACGCAGGCGTAGAGGTTGAGGGTCTGGCGAAGGGTGACATTGAGTGAGCGGATTCCCCCGCCCACCGGGGTGGTCAGGGGACCTTTTATAGCCACGATGTAGTGGGCGATGGCTTTTTTGGTGTCCTCGGGGAGCCACTGCCCCTGGCCGTATTTAGCGACCGCCTTGTCGCCGGCAAATATCTCAAACCACACGATGCGCCTTTTACCCTGATAGGTCTTCTGCACCGCAGAGTCAACGATCTTCTTCATGGCCGGGGTGATGTCCACCCCGATGCCGTCCCCCTTGATGAAGGGGATGATGGGGTCGTCGGGAACTGTCAACTTGTCGTCTTTAACGGTGATGAGTGTGCCCTCAGAAGGGGGGATGAGCTTGTCAAACATTGCATCCTCCAATTGCAGTTTCTGGGATTATATCTAAAGAATTGCTTGCTCTCTTAGCTAATTCACTCTCCGCCCTGGCGGATATAGTTTAGGAGACCGCCGGCGATGATTATCTCCCTCTGGCGCTCGGTCAGGTCGTAGGTGAGGGTGAGCGTTCCCCCGCTCTTGCGCTTTATCTCAATATCTTTTCCAGCGCGCAGGGTTTCGATGATGTTGGAGAATTCCAGCTCCTCGTCCGGGGAGAGGTCCTTGGGCTTCACACCCTCGCTGAAGAAGAGGGGGAGAATGCCGAAGTTTATCAGATTGGCGGTGTGGATGCGTTCAATGGTGACCGCCAGCACCGCCTTGACCCCCAGATGCATGGGGCAGATGGCGGCGTGCTCCCGGCTGGAGCCCTGACCGTAGGACTCGCCGGCGACGATGATATTGAAGAAGCCATCGGAGCGGTTCCTCTTGCATCTTTCATCAAACTCCGGGTCAATCTCTTCAAAGACGAACCGGGAGTATTTCTCTATGTTGGAACGGAACTTCAACCGTGGACCGGCACGGATGATGTGGTCGGTGGTTATCTTGTCGCCCACCACAATGGCAACCCGGGCGGAGAAGCTTGATGGCAGGGGGTCGTTTTTCGGTGGCTCCCCGATGTTGGGACCGCGGATAATCTCCACCTTGGCGGTCTCTTTTTCCGGCTGGGGGGGAACTATCATGGAGTCGTCAATTGCGAATTTTTCCGGCATCTCTATTTTGGGGTAGGGAACGCCTAGGGTGCGGGGGTCGGTGACCTCTCCGGTTATCGCCGCCGTTGCGGCGACTTCCGGGCTACATAGATACAGGTTCGCCGAGGGGGTGCCGCTTCGCCCCTTGAAGTTTCTGTTGGAGGTGCGCAAGCTGACCCCGTCTGTGGGCGGAGCCTGACCGTTCCCTATGCAGAATCCGCAGGAGGACTCAATGATGCGGGCTCCACTGGCGATCAGGTCGGCGAGAATGCCGTCCTTGCTTATCATATGCAACACCTGCCGTGAGCCGGGGGCTACCGCCAGACTCAGGCGGGGGTGGACGGTCTTTCCCCGCAGTATCGCTCCCGCCGTAGCCAGGTCCTTGTAGCTGGAGTTGGTGCAGGAGCCGATGCACACCTGGTCCACCGCAAGCCCGGCTATCTCCTCCACAGGGACCACTCTATCCGGGTTGTGGGGCTGGGAGATGAGCGGGACCAGGTCGCTCATGTTTATATCAATGGTGCGTTCATATTCAGCGTCGGTGTCCGGTAGAAGCTCCTGCCACACCTGCTCCCGCCCTTGAGCCTTCAGAAATCTGCGGGTCAGCTCGTCTGAGGGAAAGAGGGAGGTGGTGACCCCGGTCTCAGCTCCCATATTGGTGATGGTAGCCCTCTCCGGGACGGAGAGTGTCTTTATTCCATCCCCGCCGTATTCCAGCACCCAACCCACATTGCCCTTGGAGGATAAAATGGAGAGCACCTTGAGGATGATGTCCTTGGCGCTTACCCAGTCCGGCAGTTTTCCGGTCAAATTTATCCGCATAACTCTGGGACAGGTCAGGTGGAAAGGCTTTCCAGCCATGGAGACGGCGACATCCAGCCCCCCCACGCCCACGGCGAACATGCCCAGTCCGCCGGCGGTGGGAGTGTGGCTGTCGGAGCCGACCAGGGTCCTTCCCGGCTCGCCGAATCGCTCCAAGTGCACCTGGTGGCAGATGCCGTTTCCCGGTCGGGAGAGGAAGATGCCGTAGCGTTCGGCGATGGAGGAAAGATAACGATGGTCGTCGGGATTCTCAAAGCCGTCCTGGAGCATGTTGTGGTCTATATAGCTGACCGCTAACGAGACCTTGGGTCGGGAGATTCCCAGGGTCTCAAACTGCAGATAAGCCATTGTGCCGGTGGCGTCCTGGGTCAGGGTTTGGTCTATCTTGATGGTTATCGGCTTGCCGGGGGAGAGTTCCCCGGCGACAAGGTGGTTATTCAGAATCTTCTGAGTAACATTGCTGCCCATCAAAATTCTCCCTCATCAGATTTCGTGTTCTTCGGTCAGCATGGCAAGTAGAGCTTCCGCCTTATGGTCCTTGGGGTCTATCTTCAGGGCTTTCCTCAGGGCGCGTATCGCATTGTCTATCTCGTAGAGCCTGTAATACGCTTCCCCTAATAGATAGTAGGCTTGAGCGTTCTTCCGGTCCTTCTCCAGGACCTTTTTGCAATATAGCACCGTCTTTTCGTTCTCCCCCAGGCGAGAGCAGGTGAGACCCAGATGGTAGTAGGCGATGGTGAAACCGGGGTTTCGCTCTATCAGGGTCTCCAGACATTCCTTGGACTGGGAAAGTTTCCCCAGTTGATAGCTGACAATGCCCAGCCAGTAGTGGGCGGTCTCCATCTCGTCGTTAATCTTCAGGGTCTTTTCAAAGAAGTGGGCCGCCCGCTCAAGCATCGCCTTGCGGTAGTGCGCCAGTCCCAGATAGTAGAATGCCTGGGCGCACCTGGGGTCCAGCTTGACCGCCTGATGCATGTGGTATATGGACTCATCCATGTCCCCGGAGTGGTATAGCACCTCCCCCAGTTGGACATAGATTTCAGCAAGCCGGGGGTTTATCAAGAGCGCCTGCTTGAATTTGGCGATGGCTTCGTCCAGTTCACCGTGCATCTGGCATATTAGCCCCCTTTCAAGATGATATTCATGGTCGTGGGGCATCAGGCACAGCCCACAATGGGGACAGTAGTTCATCTCCTTATCTATGACTGTCTGGCACTTCTCGCACTTTAAAATTTCGCCCTTTTTGCCCTTCTTCTTTCTGCCGGGGTCTTCAGCCATCATTCTTACTCCTTATCCTTTTCCGCCTCTTGTTTTGCCTCCAGGTATCCCTCAAAGCGGGGGGACAGGTCGGCGAGTTTTCTTTCCACCTCTTGAGAATGGCGGAGATATACACGAGCAAGTTCATCCTTTGCCCAACCGACGGTCTGAGCCACCCGCCAAAGGTTGGATATAACCTCATCAGGTGGGGGTTTCTCAGCCACCACCTTCCATGCCTCTTGAAAGAGGCAGTCTATTGCCAGTTGGGTCTCGCGGATGGAGTATCCTTCCTCATACGAATAGACCCACCTTCTCAGACATCGCTCGTTCTGCATACGGAAGACCACATCCGTCGTGAAGATGTCCACCAAGGAAAATTAATTACCCGTCTGACATTGGAGCCGACCTAATTCTCAATAAGTTCCGGGAAGAACTTGCGGACCTGCTCCAACATCTCATCCGGGGAGATACCAGTGGTGCGTTGTTCCTTATACTGCTCGGTTACCCATTCGTTGATGGATTTTATCCCCGGATGGCGCTTCTCAACTCGTTTGTCCCCCTCCAGCCTGAAGTGAAGGTTGATCCACATGGCTATGCCGGCGATTCCGCTCTTGTCGGTCACCACCACCCCCAGTGGGCGTCCCAGAATCTTATCCGTGTCAAAGATGTTGTAGATTTCCTGGTTTTTGATTACTCCGTCGGCGTGGATGCCGGCGCTGGTGACATTGAAATACTCGCCCACGAAGGGATAGTTGTGGGGGATGACGGTGTCAATGGAGCGGAAGTATTCGGCGATCTCGTTGATGGCGGTAAAGTCCATGCCGTTCTGGTTCCCCATCAGTCCGGCGTATTCAATGCACAGGGCTTCAATTGGCGAGTTGCCGGTGCGTTCTCCGAAGCCAAGAAGTGCTCCGTTGGCGGCGGCACAACCATACAGCCAGGCGGTTGCCGGGTTGACGTGCACCTTATGGAAGTCATTGTGTCCGTGCCACTCCAGAAGCTCGGGAGGATAGCCAGCCTCAGTGCGCATGTAATGGACGATCTTGGGCACCGAACGGGGCAGGGCGGCTTCCGGCCAGGGAACCCCGTAACCCATAGTATCGCAGAGGCGGACCTTTATCTTAAGCCCACTCTCCTCGCTGAACCTTTTCAGTTGTTGGGCGAAGGGGATTACCGACCCCCAGAAGTCGGCACGGGTGATGTCCTCAAAATGGCAGCGGATTGCGGAAAGACCGGCTTCGGCAGCAGCCTCCACCACCTTCATAAAGTCGTCCAGGGTCTTCTGACGGGATTTACCGAATTTCATGAAGACATGGTAGTCGGAGATGGAGGTCAGCATCCCGGTCTCGGAAAGACCCATCGCTTTGACCAGTTCAAAATCGGCGGGGATGGCACGAATCCAGCCGGTGATCTCCGGATAGCGATAGCCCTTCTCCATGCATTTCTCTACCGCCTCTCGGTCCTTGTCGCTGTATAGGAAGAACTCACACTGGCGGATTACCCCGTTGGGTCCGGATAGCTTATGCAGTAGGTCATATATATACACTATCTGCTCAACTGTGTATGGGGGACGGGCTTGCTGACCGTCCCGGAAAGTGGTGTCGGTAATCCATATCTCCGGTGCCGGGTCAATGGGGACTGATATGCCATCAAAAGAGACCTTGGGGACCTCAGAGTAGGGGAAGAGGTTGCGGTGCAGGTTGGGCTCTTCTACATCTTGCAGGGGATATTCTTTTGATGGTTGTATGGGGTATTCTTCTTCAGCCGGTCTGATCAACCAGGAGTCGCTTTTTTCTCTCTTCATCGGATTCTCCAATCTTGATTTGAACACAGAATGTTCTTCGTGTGTAGACGAATGTTTTTCTCACAGTTTATTTGTAACAGAATTGCCCGGAAAAGTCAACTCTGTTGCTATTTTCACACATTCATAAAATATTTTAGGTTTTTCTATCTATCACACCGCCGGTCCAGAGCCGGGCGTCAAGTTTATGCCTGATTCTACCCTTCACAAGTGGTTGTGACTTAGAGTTTGAACTCCAAGCCGAATTCCTTTGCCAGCCCCTGCAAGGTATTGTAAACTTTCTCGTCTATGGGCACTTCTTGCTTATACCGCTCCTCAAAGTTGAACTCCTTCTCCCCAGGGACATAGATGCGCTCAGCACTATCCGCTTTGTTTGACCCCTTGAGCATCTCAATGTATTCGTCCATATCCTTCTTGAAATCTTCCACCGGTCGGAAGACGTTGATGTCTATACAACCGAAGAAGTGTCCACAACCGGAGGGTTTACCTTTTCCTCCCGCGTAGAGGTGCTTGCCGAAGTCTCCGCCAGCGAGCACCCCGGAGAGGATATCCACCATAAAGGAAAGGCAGTATCCCTTATGCCCACCCAGTTCTTCGGTATCTCCCCCCAGGGGGAGGAGACCACCGCCCTTACGCTCCAGTAGATTATCCAGAACCCGCTTGGGGTCATTGGTCGCTTTTCCAGTCTCATCCGTCGCCCAAGAGAGGGGCAGTTTCTTATCCAGACGGGCATAGACCTCCAGCTTTCCCCGGGGAACGGTGCTGGTAGCCATATCCACTACGATGGCTGGGTATTTTTTTGCTGGGGCGGCGATACTTATGGGATTTGTCCCCAGCACAATCTCTTTGGCGAAGGTGGGCACAACTAGGGGAGCGGTGTTGGTCATAGAGACGCCCATCATATCTTCCTTGAGCGCCATCATAGCATAGTAACCGGCTATTCCGTAATGGTTGGAGTTGCGCACGGTTACGAATGCCATGCCGTTCTTCTTGGCTTTGTCAATAGCCAACTTCATACCCTTTTCTCCCACCACTTGCCCTAACCCATTGCCACCATCTATCAAAGCAAAGGAGGGCCCCTCCTTGAGCACTTTAATCTCCGGCTTGGGCTTCATCATACCCGACTTTAAGCCGTCAACATAGCGTTTCAACCTGGCTACCCCGTGCGAAGGGATGCCCCGGCGGTCCGAGGCGATGAGGTTATCGGCGGTAATCTCTGCATCTTCGGTGGGAACATCCAGTTTCTCCAGGATACCGACGGTAAATTTTCTCAGCTCGTCAATTTTTACCATTTTGTCCTTTTCTGCCATCAAAATCCTCCTTGTATTTTTGTGTGAAATATTTCTTAAACTTTACAATATAAATATGGCTTTCGCAATAGAAAAAGGTGTTTTTAGGGGAAATAGATTGGTTGAGGAGGTATGAGCTAGATAGTATCAATTGAAACCTTGAGCCACTCCAAACCGGCGCTTTTTTAGTTTCTCATTTTTTCCTTGACACCGAACCCGAATTGTTATAGATTAATTGTTGCTGCGGGAGTGACTCAGTGGTAGAGTGCAACCTTGCCAAGGTTGAAGTCGCGGGTTCAAATCCCGTCTCCCGCTCCAAGTTTTTGGAACTCCCGCCTCAGTTTTGGGGTGGGGTTCTTCTATTCAGCGAGATTCCGCCGCTGTCGCAGCCGCCTTGAGCCCCCAGGTGGTATCAAGTGTAAGAGTTGATTGCGGAAGTGTTTAGAGCAGAGTTGTAAGGGAAAATATGGTGCAAGAACTGGCATATTTGGGGTTGATTTGTGCATAGGATGATGTTATTTTATATTTGTTTTGTATGATTACAATCAACAGGAGAAAGTCTCATGAAAAGAATATCGTTTTTACTTGTCCTGACCCTCCTGCTGTCGTTTGGCAGTGCGGGGGCAATGGAGTTTCTGCCTCGTCTTGCGGTTGTGGAGTGGGCTTCATCGGACACAGATATGTTATACGAATACTACTGTGCCGTTCCCATGAACTGCTTCCACTTTGATGGGGAGGTCTATCTTAATCCCCTCACCCTGGGGGACAACTCATCGTACCTGTGGGATTATTTCATGGAGGATTGGGGCGGTTATCTCCAGGAAGCCTCCACCAGCCTGGAGAAGTTGCTGGTCATCGGCGATGTTGATACTGGTTTGGTTGGAGAGCTTATGGATGAGTTTGCCCTGGACGATGAAGATGTGGTCTATTTCACCGGAGATGCACAGACTATCGCCGAGGACATTGCCAGCCATGATTGGGATTATGCCGAAAGCGCCGTTTTAGCCCCTTACACCTCCTCAAGCCCCAGCGACGATATGTTGGTGTCGGCGGCTAACGGCGCCTCATTGGCTTCCTGGAACAATGTCCCCCTCCTCCTGGTGGACACCTCCGGTATCGCCGACTCAACCATTGATGTGATGATAGCTCTGGGTGTAAGCTCGGTCTATGTGGTTGATTTGGGCTCGGATATGCCCGCTGACCTGGCGTCCGACCTGTCCGATGCCGGCATCACCATCTCCGAGACTTTGTCCTCGGAGACCGATATCACCGCCAAGATGCGGGATTTATCCGGTGAGCCGACCCTCTGCGCTTATGCCGGCGATATTGACCAGTCCATGCCCGCTGCCTTCTCGGCGGCGGTCTATGGTGGATTTGTCTTCTGCGTGGACGACCACACGGTGGGTATTGCCAACGAGCTGATGGCGGAGATAATCGCCGCTCAACCACCGGGAATACAGGAGAAGTTGCCCGAGCCATTGAAGATATTTCCCTCCGGGGAGCAGATCATCGCCGACAGTTTCTGCGACTGGCTGGAGGATATCGGCGCTGATGACCCCGACCGGTTGGAGACGGTGCTCACCTTTGCCATCAAGTCCCACCTGGGTTACAACTACGACCGGGCTATCTATGGTGACCCCGACGAGCCGGATGAGCGGGGATGTCTGGCGGGACGCTTCCCGTTTGAGGTCAGGAGGAATGTGCTCTTTGCCAACCGCGCCTTGATATATTCGGCGGTGATCTTCGCCAACCCCCGGCCTCTCCATTTTACCGCCGTCCTGGTAGCATATGAGGCGGAGAATACCACCCCTTACTCTTATGGTCCCTTCACCGACAATGAGGGCGACCAGCATGTGGTCAACGAGATATTCGGTTGTGCTGAGCTCCCATATGACGACCCCGGCGTCTGGGAGGCGGTGGATGAGAACGGTTACACCCCCGAGGGACATAATGGACGTGATGCCGGCTCCACTCCCCACGATTTCCAGCCTACCGTTGACCCGGTTGGCTTCTTCGCCGACATAAACGATGGAAGCAACTTCTTCTACAATTCCAGCCACGGCGGTAGCTCCGGCGTTTTGGTGATGAATACGGATACCGGCTTCTGCGAGGATATCAGCTATCCGGATACATATTGGCCGGCGACAGATGGGCGGGTAAATAAAAGCGGCTCTTACACTTTGGGACCCAGCGGGTTGAACAGTAACTGCGAGAATCTACACGGCATCATCTCCATCTTCAACGCTTGTTCGGTTGCCACCGGCTCATTGATGGAGACCTTCATTGAACACGGAGGGTCGGCTTCGATATCCAGCTACACCAACGTCTCCTTCATCGGCTCCGGGTGGTATTGGTGTCTGTTCATCAATGCTATCGCCCGTGAGGATGAGACCCTGGGCTACGCCAACGCTTATGCCAATGCCCGCACCTCCGATGTCTTCCCCCAGCATGACTACGGTGTGGACAGTAGCCTGCGCTACCTGCTTCTGGGCGACCCCAATATGCACTATGTTCAGTCCGATTGGACCTGCCCGGACCCGGCAAACCCCTACGGTGACTACGGAGGTCACTGTCCCGGCGGAAATGTCGGCATTGAGGTGGGGAGTTTTGAGGCCGGCTGGGACGGCAGAGTGGTGCTCTTGAGCTGGACGGTGCATACGGATGAGGAATTTGCCGGCTTCAACCTCTATCGCGTAGAGACTTCCTTGATGGATGAGAACAGAGACTTCTCCTCCATCGGAGATAATTTGGTGAGGAAGGATTCCGGGTGGGTCAAGGTTAACGGAGAGCTGATCGTTGGGCAGTCGCCTTTCAGTTTCAGCGACGCCACTGCGCACGAGGATATGCACTATACTTATCGCCTGGTTGTCGTGGTGGACGAGGAAGAGGGGACCCTGGCGGGAGCCGAGGTAACCACCTCCACCCTGCCAACCGGCTTTACCCTGGCTCAGAACTTCCCCAATCCGTTCAGTGAGGTAACCACCATCGTCGTCGGCGTTCCGCAAGGGGGCAAGACGGAGACCGTCAACTTGAAGATATACGACCTCTCCGGTCGGTTGATAGAGACCCTCTTCAGCGGTTCGCTCTCCGAAGGCGAGCACAGCTTCCTGTGGGTGGGCAGAGACACCGCAGGTTCTCCCCTGCCCAGCGGAATCTACCTCTGTGCACTGCAGGCGGAGACAAGCTGGCAGACCATCAAGATGGTCTTAGCGCGCTAGATTGGCGACAACTAAGGGGGTCGAGAACGACCCCCTTTTTTTATCCCTTCCCAATATTGGGGACGCATTCACTTAAGAGAAGGTTGAGGAACTGTTCTATGAGGCAAGATAACCCTTGAAATTCGGCAAAAAGATTGATATTATGTTCAAGTCTCATTCGTAATTACCACTGATAAGAGTCCATTTGAGCTTCAGTCGGGGTTCAATTTATGGTTGGGAAAATTTCCTCTTCTCGCAATTTGGTGGTCGGCGCTTTGGCTCTGGCTCTCTTCACCGGCTTTCTCTGGGCGGGAGCCATCGTCGCCGGTCTAAGCGACCAGATTGCGGACGGTGAGGGTATGTATGTGGATAACTGCTCCTCCTGCCACGGAAAAAACCTGGGGGGGAAGAGCGCCCCTTCCCTTATCGGCGAGGGTTTCTTCACCTCGTTAAGTTCCCGAAACATTGAAACCGCAAAAGAGCTTTATAATTACCTCAAAGCCACCATGCCCTACCACCGACCGGGAGCCCTGAGTGACCAGCAGTATCTGTTCATCACCTGCTTCCTCCTGTGGCAGAACGGGATAGACCTGGGCGGAGAGGTGAGCGTGGGTGACCTGAAAGATGTGAAACTGCCCTAGATAGACCGACTAACGGATAAAAGGCGCCCGGGCTCAGCTCGGGCTTTTTCGTTGGGTCACCGCTTTGCTTACTCGGCTTCGGACAGTTTCCGTTTTATTTTTCGCCTCACTTAACCTATAATCAAACTGATTATAGATACCTCCATACTGATTTCCAAAAGTCAACATCTATGCCCGAAGAACTGGACCATCCAGAATCTGCTCCCGCTCCACGTCGGGCGGTGTTCGGCTGGGTCTTCTACGACCTGGCAAACACCGTCTATTCTATGAATGTGGTCACCCTCTATTTCTCCCAGTGGCTGATAATAGACCTGTGCCAGAGGGATATCGTCTATTTCGCCGCCTTCGCCTCCTCCATCGCTCTCATCGGGCTGACCATGCCGGCTATCGGCGCCATCTCCGATGCCCGGCGAAATAAAATGCCCCTGCTCTTCATCTTCACCCTAATATGCTGTCTGGCGGTAGTCCTCATCGGCGTAGTCGCCTCCCTTGCCTCCAGCGGGACTATCCTGCTTCTGGGAGTTATCGGGCTCTTCATAGTTGCCAACTATGGCTATAACGGGGGGCTGGCAATATATAACGCCTTGCTCCCCTCGGTCTCCACATCCAAAAATATGGGACGCGTCTCCGGTTGGGGAACCGCTCTGGGCTATGTCGGCTCGCTTGCGGGTATGGCTCTGGTCTTGCCCTTTGTGCACCAAGGGGGGCGCAGTGCCGCCTTTATCCCCACTGCAATAATTTTTATCTTCCTCTCCATTCCCACGTTTTTGTGGGTGCGGGAGCGCAAGCTACCCCTCCCCCAGACTACCACCAACACTATTGCTTCCGCTTACCGGAAGGTCTGGGATACGCTGGTGGCGGTGCGGCGCTATCCCGGTCTTCTACGCTTCCTGGTGGCAAAGACCTTCTACGAGGACGGCATAGCCACCGCCATCTTATTCATGGCTGTCTATGCAGAGCGGGTGATGGGATTTCCGGATGAGGTCAAGGTTCCTTTCTTTATGGTTACCACCACTTTTGCGGTCATCGGCTCGGCGGTGGCTGGATTTCTGGTGGACAGAATCGGTCCCAAGAGGACCTTGCTCATTGATATAGCCGGTTGGGTGGCAACTCTCATCCTGATCGCTCTCGTAGCCAACGAGGCTCTCTTCTGGGTCCTGGGCTGTGTTGTGGGTATCCTTCTGGGGACCACCTGGACGGCAGCCCGCCCCTTGCTTGTTCAGCTCACCCCGCCGCAGATGGCGGGCGAGGCTTTTGGACTCTATTCTCTTTCGGGAAAGGTGGCATCAGTTATAGGTCCCCTGCTATGGGGCTTGGTCATTCTGATTGCAGAACCGCTGGGAGTGGTCCGCTACCGCCTGGGCGTTGCCAGCCTGACGGTATTGATGCTTGTCGGCTTCATCCTGCTCCTGCGCGTACCGAGCGGTGGATTTAGCCAGCTTAAAGACAAAAAGGAGGATGCTTGATGAAGAGATACCTGCTTGTTCTGCTCTTACTCTCTCTACTTCTCCTCTCCTGCCAATCCTACTACATTACCACCCACTCGCCGATTCAGGAGGCGGTGGATAAGAAAGTGGGAATTGAGGGATACTTCCACAGCCCCAGAGAGAGGG
>Ga0114919_10002288_pt1 | contig 15478 bp, 21 predicted proteins | sample BlataG_FD_88682 | JGI IMG/M metagenome (GOLD analysis project Ga0114919, IMG submission 88682) | Deep subsurface microbial communities from Black Sea to uncover new lineages of life (NeLLi) - Black_00105 metaG | ecosystem: Environmental > Aquatic > Marine > Oceanic > Sediment | place: Atlantic... | reverse complement strand
TGCCTTGACGTAAGCTACTCCTGTCTCAACCACCGCATCAGGCAGCTTGCCCTTCACGGGCTGCATTAGCCTCAATCGTGTTTTTCTCTCATGCTTAGGCTTGTGCTCTTTTATGAACACTACGCGGTTTTCCAGTGGCTCTGTGAGTGGCTCCACCAGTATGCGATCGTGTATGTGCCAGTAGAATACGGGGTTTCTCACGCTCTCCCTCCTTCTTCCATAGTACTTCTGCTAATCGATTTTACGGAGGCAGGCTCCATCGACTCTCCAGTATCCATATGCTTTGCCGTCCTCCTTGAGAGAAACAGTCTTGCGATTGATTTTCTCAACAACACCTCTGATAACCTGCCCACTCTTCGTACGAGTGAACTCTACACGGTCGCCTACCTTGAAGTCCAAGAGAGCACGACTATCCAACTCTCCCCACCTCATGTTGACTGCTTCGTTGAGCTCCCGTAGTTCGTCGTGAGTCTCGATCCGTAGTATACTTTCAACAATAGCACTTTTCTTCATTGTAGCCCTCCTACAGCATTTGCCTCACGATATACATGAGACGCTCGTTGATTAGATCCCTATCCACTTTAGAAGGAAGATCCGTCTTGAGCAGTGCTTCGTCAACAAGATTCTCTATTCTTTCAATTTCTTTTAGTAACCTCGTGTAAGGCCACTCTCCTTCTCTGATCGCACGCAGCTCCCTGTTATCGTAGCGTTGAACATGAAGTATGCCTTCTGTCAGAATCTCAAAGCACATCCGCATAAGACGTACAGCATGGCTTGCTGCTTTTGTGTCAAACCCAAACTTTTCTACTAGTACAACGCGTTTAGGATTGGTGTTAGCATTCTTGTTAAGCTTCTTAATACGACTGAGCTGTGCACTAGCATAGGCAAAGTAAGGTTTCTTGACATGCTTACCAAGAAACATATCTCGCCACTCGATAAGCTGGTTCCCTAGGTCGGTTCGCTTCACGAAATAGTTCTCAGGTGTCCAGAGCAATTCAAGAATGTTTGGGTTTCCAATAGCTGCTAGCTTAAACCACTTGTGAATACCATAGATCGTACGGTCAGGTTCTTCCTGCACCCGCTGTTCAAAATTCTCAAGGCCTAAAATATATTTGGCAGGAGGTACAGCTACTCCCCGAAGGTCGATATCACTGCCTTCTACCGATGTTCCATATACCATGCTCCCTGCATACGCTTCAAGGAGCGTACGTTCCTCAAGCCAAAGGTCTACATCACTCATCTTTCAACCTCAATCCAGTCCACTACTTGAACTATCAGCCACCACCACTCGTCTGTAACCCGTGTCGTTTCCACTCCTGTCAGGATCGCGCGACAAAGTTTATACAACACTCGCCTCCGCTACTTTAAGGTACATGACCTATACTTTTTCAATAGAAGTCGTGCTATCAGAACATCGCCATGATGGATTTAAGGGCGTAGTAGCCGGGATTGATGATGTGGCAGACCCCAACTATGAACAGTATTAGGGATGCTCCAAGGCAGCTAAAGCCTATAAAGCTACCCAACATGGCATAGGATCCCTGTTTTCCCGACATATCAACCTTTCCCGAACGCCACTTATAACCCGATCTTTCTTCCCCCATTGTGGCCCATAGTAGTTGAACACCCCATATTCCAAAAGGTAGGAGAACAGCTCCAATTACAATGAGTAACCATCCATTTACCCAAAACTGCTGTCTCATTACAACTTCCCAAACATATTCCGCCGCTACGCCAAGCGACTGTGCAAGGGCTTCTATCGCTTCCCAAATCTGCTCTTTCGTTGGCATCTTTACCCTCCTAAGTTGCTAGTACGTCCCTACATATACTATAGTAAACTAACCTCACAGAGCTAGTACACACGAAGCTTTAGGGTTTGGACAAAAGAAATCCCCCCACCGGCAGAACCAGTGAGGGGGGGCACCGACAGGGAAGGGGAGGGCAGCCTATCTCTGCCGGCTCTTTTTCTTTAACAAGTGCTTATTCTCTGCCTCTACAATAACAGTCTCGTCAACTCCTGCCTTCTGGAAATCACCTTGCATTGCTGCTGCCGCCTCTCCGGCCGCGCCAGCACCTACAGGAGCCGCTGGCGGTCCCTCTAACACTTCTCCAGCAGGAGCAGCCTCTATCCCAGGAACGTCTGTGAGATCAAACCCTTCAGCCTCTTCACCCCCCTCGCCTCCCATATCTATCTTAGGAGGTCCCATCATCCCCTCTCCACCAGCAAGCTCTGAAACATCTCCAGCTCCTTGCTGCTGATAGCCTGGAGGCCATTCACCAGTCTGTCTGTTGTACTCTTCTGCCCACTCCTTGTACTGCACCCTCTCCTCAATAACCTTCTGCATCTCCTTCTCACGATCGAGGTGGAAGGCATCTGCAACAGCTTCTTCAGTGATTAGATGAGCGAAACGTGGGTTCTCTTTAAGAGCCTGGTAGAGACCAGCTATAGCAGAGTCCTGTGTCATAGACATCTGCCCCCAGCGGATCTCGGGATAAATGTATTCTATACGCTCTCTACCCCTATCTGCCGCACGTTCGAGGGCCTTCCTGCGTATGAACCTCGAGAAAGCTTGATTATCCTGATTATCGCGTAGAGTAGTGAACGATGCCAAAAGCTCTCGTCGCTCGTCCGCGTACCTCTGTATCTTCGAGGAACCGTGTGCACGGCCACTATAGGTCACTCCTGAGGTGAATTTGCCCTCAGTCTTGTAGAACCCAGCTGCTTCTGCAACCGGAAGGAACAATCCGTTGTGTATAAAGTTCTCGAGCTTTAGCTGAAGGTTGAGGTACCTTTGTTTCAGTACTTGCAGCGAGGCATAAGCGTTCGCATATGTTCCTTGTCCAGTGATGAGAGATTCGTTGATCCCCATGCCAATGAACTTGAGCTTTTGTAGGCGCTCGAATTCAGGACCAGTCGGGAGAATTTTCCCAGACGCTCCGTAGTAGACCACGTCTATACCCCAATGATAAAATAATGTATTCCCTTGAACACTTATTCGACCATTCCTTCGAGTAAGAAACAGTCCAGAAGGAACTCCAACACACCAGATCTTTCCTTGGTAAGGTTCAGCCTTAATATGATCTGAATAAAACTCTACACCACGTATGTTTTCTATAACAAGAGGTTCAGATGGTCTAGAAGCCTTATATCTCGATACTCCTGGGAACGACATCTGCCTTCCCTTGGATATGTGGAGATGATGAATATCGTGATACTTACTACCATCTTTTCTATTATAATGCTTTACACCATCAGAAGTCTGTAGATAGCTATCTGTTCTTTTCTTAACACCATAACCAAGCTTGAGAGCAACCTCCTGCATATCATCTACAAACTGCTCAGACACAGAAGCCGCAGTTATAAAGGTATCTCCATCCCCCTTCTCCCAGGAAGCACCATCTCCAGCGACCCATGCATCGAGCAATTTCTGTAGAAGAGGTTTTTTAGCATTAAGCATCCAGCGAGGGACTCGTTTGTTTGTAGAACCACATCCTAGTTGAGCTTCAATATATCTTCCAAGCTCGACGTTATGAATGACGTGATGCCCATATTCATGAAGTTTCCACGTAAAGGGAAGTCTATCTAGTAAGCTACAAATCTCAGGAACGTATCTCTCATCATACTGAGTGGTCGTCGTTCCATAGGGATTCCCTCCATAGTGCTTATTATGAAAAATACTACCTTCAGCCAAGTACCATCCCACAAACTCGAACCAGTCTTCGGTCCTAACTTGCTCTCCAGCTATCTCAACAGTCTCAGGCAGTTCCTCTCCCTCGTAGTCATCCACTACAGCCCTGAATGTATCTCTTGCTCTCACCTCGTGTGCCTGAACTACTTGCCACTTATCATCACGCTCGACCCACATACGGTGATTTGGTGTAACCTTGATGTCATATCCCTTCCCCTTGAAGTGATACATATCCCCTTCGTAGTCTTGGATCGTTATGACATCTGGGTGATGATACTCGAGACCGTTTGTCTCAGGGTTGAAGCTCGCTATCTTGTCATCGTAGGTGAGATCATCATAACGCTTCCACCCACAGTCAGTTAAACATTCGGTTTCTTCGTCGTAGCAGAAGTTCGGGTCGAGCTCATAGGCTGCAAACATCTCTCGCAGGCTCTCCAACTCAGAATCATGAGGGATCCATCCAAGGTTTGGGTCTCCAACTTTAACAACCGTTAAAGGAACAATGTGTCTTGTTGCGATTGCAAATTGCGCTTGATAAAGTCTATCCTCATACATCAAAAGTCTAAGGAGCCTCTTGATGAGACTCTTTCCCAGCTTCTCATACGGAGCTTTGTTGAACGCTAGGTGGAAAACGTTGTTCGGATCAAGAGGAATCTCTTGGTTCAGTCGTACATAGCGGATAATCTCAGGAGGTAGTTGGTCGAAGATGTACTTCGGTTGCTGCGTTTGGACTACCTTCTGCAGCCCCTCGTCAGGCTGTAGAGTGATGAGAGGCCTTTGACTGATCCACGTAGCCTGAACGTTCACATAATCAGGGTTAAGGATAGCAAACTGATCCCACATATAGTCTGTAGAGTTCCATGCGCCAAACAAAAAAACGTTGCCAATGCGCCAGAACTCGAGAGTAGCATCCATGAGGAGCTGATCACCATGAAGTCTCTCTTCCCACATCTCCTCGAAGTGTCCCTGTATTCCCCTATCGCCACAGTCGCCTAAGCGAAAGTCCGAAAGAGGAAACTCTGCGTGTAATCGTATAGAGTTACCTATCAAAGGGTCGTGATCGTCAAAGAACCGATAGAGACCATGCAGTGTTCTCTCGTCTGTAGGTATAGCAAGGGTAGTATGCTGATAACGAGGGTCGTAGAAATGGGGTGCAACACGAGTAATATCCGAGCTCTGCTTCTGGTATGAGGCTGCTCTCGAAATTCCTGTTGCTTTGACGTTAGGGATTTCAGTCAAGGCTCCCATGCCGACGGGGACGAGAACACCACTATTGGTCTCGACCGTCGCCATGTTTTCAATGCCTGATAACTGAACTCCTGGTTCTACAAGCCGTTGTCCAACTAAATATCCCACTTATTATATCATTCCTTGCTAGCGAAGAACTCCTCTGGACACATGCTAAGGAGGCTCACTAGACCATGCTCCACAGTCGGAGCAGTAGTAACGTTGACGCTTTGTAGCAGGAGTTGTGTAGTAACCTCTTGGCTTCACATTCTCGCTTCCACAAACTGGACACCGCTTGCCCTCTCCACTAATGATAGCATTGAAGTTCGGGTGGTGTATTGTAAGTGGTCTTAGCACGTTATATGCTTGCTCCAGCACAACAACGTCTTTCTGGCAGTGCTCTACTATATACTCCATAGCATCTTGGTAGCCAGCGTATGCCCTTACCCAAGTTCTACCATCGACCGGACTTTTCTCGTCGGGCAGGTTCAGGAATCGTTGCACATTATTGAGTCGATTGCTTGATAACTTCAACTTGCGTCTTGCGATCTCCCACCCATCGACATGAGGAACAGGAGGCAAAGCTCCTATACCATGAACCAGTGCACGACTCTGTACGAACGGGTAATCAAATCTCTTTCCATACCATGTGACCTGGATATCTGCCTTGCAAAGCACGTCGTAGATGCCTCGTATGATGCTTTTATCATTAGTTCGATCGGTATGCCACTCAGGAAGCTGATCTCCTCTAATTATATGGAGCTCATCAGACCCATACCATTTGTAACCAATACAAAGACAGAATCCAAAGTCAGCTACAAGATCACTAGACTCTATGTCCCATATCAGAATCTTAGGCTTTTTCGTTACTGTAACGACCTCGAGGTCTAGTAAGTCAAGTTCGGATACTCTGTAACCGAGGTCGTTGAGATGTTTACGTACGTGCGAAGTTTTCCGATCATTTTTGTAAAGATCGTTAAGTTCTTTCAGGAAAGCTCGAGGATGAAACTTCTCCTCAAGTACCATTCGGAGAACAAACTCCTCCTCGGTACAGCCGTCAACAACCTTATCAGTCCAACTTAGATATAGCCGCATACGTTCCTCCTAAGTACTTTAAGAGAGGTCTCGAACATCATCCAGCTTGAGAGGAATGTCCTCGTAGTCTGCGAATCTGCAGACGTCTCTTTGTAACTGGAATTGGTTCGAGGTAGACGATTCTCCCACGAACGATGCTAACTTGGCTGCATGCTCAAGAGAGAGTCCTTTCTCCTGAAAGTACCTGGAGTACTCATCGTAAGCATCTATACGATCTTCCTTGCTGTGCTTTTGCAAACTCTGTAGCCCCCGAACAGACTTATGCGTTAATATAGATGAAGGGTCTCGAGTTTTACTCATTAAGCTAGATACTCCTTAGCCTTCATGACGTATTCAGCTGCTGCTTCCGCATCAAATCCCGCTTCAGACAAATCGCGAGCGTTTGTAGCTGCTAGCTCCTCCACAGAACGGATACCTATGGATTCAAGCTGCTCAGCTGTCTTGGGACCAATGCCACTAATCATTGTCAAGGGAGCAAAAGTAGGCTCGGGCTCGGCTTCTTCCTCAACCTCAGGTTCCACCTTTTCTTCTTCCTCTTCTACTTCTTCCTCAGCCAAAGTATCTCCCTCTTCTATTTCCTCTTCCCATTCAGCCTCTTCTTCCCCAACGACTGGTTCCTCTAGTGTTTCTTCCAGTATCTCTTCCCCAGGTTCCTCCTGAGGCTCTTCTTCGGCCAAAGCCTCTTCGATCTCTTCCTCAATCACCTCTTCAACTTCTTCCTCAATTACTTCTCCTTTTATAGAAGCAATCTCCTCAGGAGAAACTTCTATCAACCAACCAGCTTCGAGATTCCTCTCGATATCTAGGCAGGTAGCTATCCTATCCTCAGCGATAGCCTCTGTAGGGAAGAGCTTGTAGAGATCGTAAAAAGGCTGAGACTCATCGAAGGTGCTAGCCCGATTGTCATCGATCAAGCCTTGTACAGTTACTACGCAGTTTGATTGTACTTTAACATAACGTACCATTATAAGGTCCTCCTACTTATGCTTACCCTTAGGCAATGGGTCCCTCTTTCTTAAACTCAGGGAACAATTGATCATCAGTTTCTGTTCTCGTGACTATATCCTCTTCACTTAGCTCATGAGGCTCCTCTCGTTTTGTAGGCCCTCTCCACAGAACTGGAGTATCCTCTACAGGAATGATAGCTGGTTCATTCCATGAGTGTTCATGTAAGAATTGTTGGCGCTCTTCATAGTCCCCCACTCGACTCCGGTTGCGTATCTGTGTAGGCCTCTCATCTATCTTGACTTGAGTATGCCTATCATCATTTCTGAATGGATTTTTTCGACGAAGACGTTTATCAGTCTTCTTACCTACGAAGAACTCTGACGGAGTCTCTTCTGCTGGCTCGATCGCCTCCTGCATGGGCAATGAGGAAAAGACTCGACTACCACAGATACAAGTGAGTTTCCTACTTACGCTATCGATTGGAATGTCATCTACAGAATACACTGTGTTACAGTGCAAACACACTGCTTCTTTCACTATTTGAACTTGAGGAGCGTTCTCAGGCTCACTATGTCTCTTATGAGCTTTCGGGTCGGTAAGGTCCTTGTAATAGATAGTACCGTCTTCATCAATGCGCATTACCTGATAGACAGTACGGTCACTACGGTTGATAAACTTGAACGAGTCTCCCTTGTTCAAGTCATATAGATAGGGGTATGCCATTTTTTGGAGTCCAGAGTAGATCCTATAGGCATCGTAGTCTATTCTATTCTCCGCTGCCTCCTGGTCATCGCTAAGGTCTTGGAGCTCTAGAATCCTTGCCATGATCTCGTCCTTATTTCTGTAGCCTCCCATCCCCTCATCCCAGACAGGCTCAACAGACAGTTCTGTTAACAAGTCCATTGACTCTGCTATTGGCTCTGCTGCTCCAGGCATTCTCCCCATGTAGAGAGCAAACTCCTGTATATCTGAGCCACAACCAACAAAGGAATGCTTTCGCTTCTTCTTCTTCCTCTTATGCCTCTTCTTAGCCTTCTCCTCTTCCTCTGCCATATCGTATGCGCGGTAGTCTTGCTCTTCCTTGATAGGAATCATGATACCTACTGCACCACACTTCGGGCAGGTAGGAGTTCTTGAGGCTGCAGAAACCGGAATTAGAGCTGCTGATTTGAATATCTCTCCACAGTTACCACACCTAACTGGACACTTCTGTTCAGAGGCCTTCAGACTGAGGTAATCTGTACGGAAACCTTTTGGCTCGTGAGCATCTACTATGTATTGAGGAGGAAGAATCCTAACTCCAAAAAGTCCTGGACCCAACCTTGCCAGCCGACCGTTCATTTCGTAGGGAAGCTCAATCTCCAGTACATAAGTATCCTCTTCATCCATAGCCTTAACGTAGGTAAGGGCACTCTGCATATCGTCCCAAAGCGGAACGTAGCGCCCTAGTCTCTGTGAGCGGTGAAGTTGAAAGTCTTCAGGGAACAGTCCTGTCACTGCTAGCTCATCGAGGAGACTTCCCTTAACAGGCGTAAAGAATCTCATATGATAGACATCTGCTTGCTTATTGGTCACGAGACAACTCCCTGGTGAACTCTGGAAAAGGATCGTCTTCCACTTCCACCATCTCGAGTTCTTTTTCTATATCGGACTGTTTTTGTTCCGACGCTACGTCTACAATAGGGAACAGAGAACGACGCGTATAGTCCTCTGGTGGGAAGTGCTTTCTAAATGGAGGCTGCTGGTTGAGCATATCAAGAGGCATCCCTCCGTCATCCTCTTCTTGCTTGAGCTGACGCACTATTGAGGGCTCCGCCTCATAGTAAGCATTGTCGTGTTCCCGAGGCCACCAACCTGGGACCTCTTCGTAAGTGATCTCGTCTGCTATCTTTTGTGTATCCAACCACTCAGGGATGGTACTAGAAGATTTCCGCATTCTTACCTCTTATTAGGGTCAGCGAACCGCTCTTCTCTATAACTACGAATACGGGGCTTCCCAAGACCTATGTCCTCCTCAATCGTCACTTCCCCGTATGGAGTCTTTGCTACTCGCTCCTTATACCGTTCCTCGGTATATGCCTCATCAATAGTCACTTTGACAGAGCGTATAATATCGTTGTGCTTCGATATAAGTACTGCTACTCTGCAGTCATCACTATCTTCTTCAAAATAATTGAGGGCCTTTTGGATTTTATCTTCCTCAGATATAGTGCTGGTCCTGCCACTGGGTATGTGCTTGAGAGTCATACAGAATACCTCGAAGAATCTTTATACCCATACGCGTCTTATTGAGCAAGTCCAAGATGAAGGGTTGTTCCTCGTCTATATCTATACGATCTTGAGGTTCCTTGACCTCGTTCCCTGCCTCTATGTCACTGTAAATATCGGCGAAAGCTAATTGTAATTCAAGCAGGGACGTTTCGATAGCTTCCAGCTTTTGGAAGTACAGAGGAAGGTCGGCATCAGAGGTAGGCATCAGAGTATAATCCTTCTTCTAAACACATAATTTATGACATCAGAAGGCCACATGGCTGCTCCACAACTATTACAGAACACGTACGAGTCTTCGAGTCGGAAGGCAGGTACCCGTTCAGGGTCACTGGACCTATTACGACGACAGTGCCAACAGCGAAGTCCACTTACTACAAGTCTCTCTGAATAGCTATGTCCAACTAGTTGGGGGAGACCTTCAGAAGGTCTCTTAACAGGAATGGATACAAGAACTCCACACATACCAAACATCGTTCGAAGCTCTACCAGATGCTTAGAAACCTCCTCCTCCCCTTCCAGCAAGTCGTCTATAGTCCCTCCTACTTCCTCCCTCTTCTCTTCCATAACATCGTCCAGCTCGTCACGAAGTGAGAGTCGTTCGTTGTTCATTCATTATCCTTTAATAGTAAAAATAGGTTTTAGTGTATGTTCGATGTCAATCAGTTCACCTACCTGTATACCAACAACATACTCAATGTCTTTGTACGCCTGAGGAGCCTCATCAATCTGACGAGAGTTAACACCAAAGGGAAGAGCTCCAAAGTCCTCAATAGCTTTCCTCATTTCCTCCTCAGAGATACTCTTTTTAGCATTTTTCCTACTCATAGCTCGCCCAGCGCCGTGAGAGCAGCTCTCAAAGCTTTCTCGTTCTCCGAGTCCCTTCACAATGTAGGAGTGATGTCCACGACTACCTGGAATAATGCCTTGCTTTCCTGCTTTCGCAGGAGTAGCTCCCTTCCTATGTACAATGACATAGTGATTAAAGTGTAACTCACGAAGAGCTACATTATGAGGAACGTGTACCTCATCTCCTAACTCTCCTTCAATACCGAAGACATTCTGGATAGCCATCTGTACAAAATCCATCATGTGAATGCGGTTCATCTTCGCATACTGCGCGGCCCATAACATGTCATGCATGTACTCTGCTCCAGCATCGTCCTCCAAGGGAAGGTATTCGAGATCAGGTGGTGTGACCGTATGCCATCTTTCATGAAGTTTCTTTGCTCGCTTGTCGTAGGTCTTTGCTATATCGGCTCCAACATTACGACTTCCACTATGAATCATAAACCACAGCCAGCCGCTTTCGTCCTCCTGGAGCTCGATAAAGTGGTTTCCTGCCCCAAGTGTCCCCAGTTGTTTAGGAGCTGCCAGGTAGGACTTGTCCTGGTGCTCAGGCTCTCCCGCTACTCCGATCAAGTCCTTCCATGGTTCTACCTGGGCCTCTTTATGAGATTCCCCAAGACCATGTGGGATGAGCCTACATATCTCATCAAAGAGCCTGCGAAGTTGTAGTTCGTCGAGCTTTCCCTCAAGCTTGAGTGCCGTGAGATCATCAAAGCGCGAAGCTATCATGCCACAGCCAATGTCCATACCAACTACGTTAGGAAGTACGTAGTCCTTCGAAGCCAGTACTGTACCAACCGTTGCACCCCGTCCCCAGTGGGCGTCTGGCATTACAGCTATATGACGGAACACAATCCCTTGAGGAAGTTCCGTCATATTGAGAAGCTGTTCGTACGCTGTATCCTCAATCTCGTTGAGCGGAATCCAGCTTTTGACGATGGTGTTGGTTCCTTGGATGATTTGCATTCTTTGCCCTCCGCGTCTTCTTTCCTTGTCTCACTCTCCGTGGTTCAGTTGATTCAACCTCAAGTTCGTCTTCGTAATCTAGATATTCTTCATCGAAGCGATCGAGTCCTGGTTCCACGCTCCCTAACTCCTTCCGTGTGTCGTCAGCCTCCCACAGTCCAAGCACGTGCTCATGGGAATAGGCTTCTGGTTCTGTGACCATCTCTTCAAAGACAGTCGATATTGGTGCCCCCTTTGTCTAACTGCATTATACAGCCTAAGTTCACTTTTTACGCTTCCTTTTCCAGATCCTCCCCTTCTTAGTATACCGGTCTTTCCCTGGCGAAGGCAACTTACTCCAAAGAACTTTTCCGTCAACAGTTACTTTTTGAATCCTATGAAACGGAACGATCGTATCTCCAAGCAAAGTAACGTTAGCAAACGAGATATCAGACACAGCTGCAAGAGTAGTTATAGCCACTCCTTCCTCTATCTCACTGTCCTTGTACTCTATTCGGATCTTATACTCCGGAGGCATATTAGGGTCCCAGCGACACTTATTCAACAGATTACGGATGTGCATCATAGTCACTCCTTGGTAACCTAGAGGCAGTTGATCCTTAGGAACAGGCGTGTAGCCTAACTCAAAGGCCCAAGAATCCTCCTCAGTAGAGGAGGATCCTTGGGCCTCTTTCTTGACAACAAGTTCCTTCAATGACAGGATTCCCGGCCAGCGTAAAAGGTTGCACACCAAGCATTCGGTTTCACACGAGTCCTAAACCCGAACCCTTTAAGATACCCCTCTGCTACTTTGAGCACCTTGTTGGATATAGTAGGCTGTTCCCCATTGAAATCAAGCTCCGTGTATAAGTCAACTCCTACGAGTCCTTCTATATCAGCTATTTCGGTAGCTATACTAGCTGTGAGAACAACCTCGTGCCAAAGACGTAACCACGTGCCATCAAAAGTGGGAGCAAGAGGCTTTGTATGGTACTTCCAGTAGTAGCCCCAACCTCCATGTCCATACTGACGGACAACAACTCCTACGACAAACGTAGTCTGCCTACGGTGTACCTGAGAGTCGCATGCAACAACGTACTCGTACTCATCAAGAAACCGCCCCGTCCTAGAGCGTATCCGCTTCTTTGGATTGAGGTCACTAAGAAGCACCTCACGAAGGTCCTCGAGCCCTCCGATAGACTCAGACGCAGGACCCTCCCACCGTCTCGTACGGAAGACTGGCATAGGTATATCGAGTGAAGTATCTTTTATGAAGTCATGACCGATCATGATACTCTCTCTTCGACTGGAGGAGGCGACAGGACTCGAACCTGTACACCCTAAGGGTTCGTTAGTTTTCAAGACTAATGCGTTAGCCAGTTCCGCCACGCCTCCTACATCAGTAGATCTATTAGTATAATCATGAACGCTACGAAGAGTAACACTCCCTTAATGAGTTTGATCCAGTTCATTACTACCCTCCTTGTTCGATCTCAAACACAGCCCCATACAACCTTCCTTGAACGAGGAAGCCCTACTGCCATTATAAGAATGTTTACCATGATAACCTCTCTGGTTGGCGGAGGAGGTAAGATTCGAACTTACGAGGGTTGTGAACCCTGCTCACTTTCGGGGGGAGTGCCTTCGTCCTCTCGGCCACTCCTCCTCCTCCTCTTCTTCAGATTCTCCTTGCTCTTTACGTGTCGCTGCAACGTCTGCTCGATAGTAGTATACACTTTACCATTGAGGATTAGAGTAAAAACCCTATTAAAGCCCTCTGTCCAAAACGAGTAAAGCAGTTTTGCTGCATAGTCCACGTCTTCTACTTCAAGTAAGTGCTCTGCAAAAGCTTCTATTGTGTTACCATATGAGGATCTCTCGAGTTCTCCTACTCCCCATTCTATCTCTCTTACCCCCTCCAATGCACGAGTCACTACCCTAGGGAGGTTTATGTCATACTCCGCAGCCACTTCTTTGATGTACTCGTTCCATCTATAGATAGCTCTGATTATGTTTTCTACATTACCTTCCAAAGACTCTTCAAGGAGACCAACCGCTTCTTTGTAACTAACCACGAGCTCCTGATATTCCTCAGCTATCCTCCCTACCTCACCAACTGCTCCCCTATAGCTATCGAGGAGGTCTTCCTGGTGCTTCCCTATCCCCGACAGGAGATCAAAAGCACTATCTAGTTTCTCTATATCTTTCTTGTCCATGAGCTTCCTCATACTGGCGGAGGAGGTGAGACTCGAACTCACAACACCTTTTGGCGCTACACGGCTTCCAACCGTGCTCCTGATCCAGCCGGTTCTCCTCCGTTCCTAATAATTCAACACTATTTTTGTGATTTCTGTTCCCTTTTCTACACTTTCTACAACATAGTCAGCAGCTCGTCGTATGAACGGGTGGTTGTGTACCCCTCCATCCTCCATGATAACGATGATCACCTTAGGCTCAGCTCCTACGAACTTGAGCAAGTACGCCCAAGCTATCTCACTAACCGATCCAATTGATACTTTCTTGAGACCGAGAAGATTGACAAACAGAACGTTGCACCTCTTCACGTCGTAGAGGTCTCTTCCAACAATCCCTGCCTCTTCCGAGAGAGGAAGACCGTTGGTAAATTCACTACACTCATACTTTGCTGCTATCTCGCGTTCGTCCTTGAGATAGAACCCCCCCCTCATAGGAGAGAGACAGACTATACGGGAGTCAAACTCTTTTAGCTCCTGCGCTACCTTCTCACGCCAGTCTGTAGCTCCTTTATAGTCCTGCCCTGTTATTGATCCTACAAGGTATACATATTTATCCACTTACGCCTCCCCCTCCGGTTTGGAAACCATATGTGTTTCGAGCGGCCCGCCCATATCCAGCTTCTCCAGCTTTACCCCTGCGGCATCAAGGAACTGGACGGCGATCTCGTCCGGGTATCCATCCCAGTACCATACCTTTGTTATGCCAGCGTTGATAATCGCCTTGGCACAGTTGAGACAGGGACTGCTGGTGACGTAGATCTCCGCCCCCTGAGTGCTGACGCCGAACCGGGCCGCCTGGATTATGGCATTCTGTTCCGCGTGGAGTGTGCGCACGCAGTGCCCATCCACCATCAGGCATCCAACATCAATGCAGTGGTCCATCCCGGAGGGCGCGCCGTTATAGCCGGTGGCCAGGATACGCTTGTTCATGACTATTATCGCGCCAACCGACCGCCGGGGACAGGTCGACCGCGTGGCCACGCGGCCGGCTATATCCATGAAGTAGAACGGCCAGTCGGGACGACTCATCGCAGCCTCTTTCATTCCTTAGCTTTAAGTCCTTCAGCGAATTTTACGACATGATCGACCCACGCAACTACACCGTAGGAGTCTTCTAAAATGACCACAGGTCCACGAGTACCCATTTCTAACGTTACTATTAGTCCAGTGAAGTGTTTTTTGATCACTTCCAAAGCTTCGTCGAGGTCCATATACACTCCACTATGCACATATTGGCGGTGGGAGAGGGATTCGAACCCCCGGAACCTCTAGGCCCAACCGGTTAGCAACCGGCCCCATTCAACCACTCTGGCATCCCACCTAAGTACCATCGGGGACAAGTACTCCACAAGGAGTACCTCCCCCAACATCATTGCGATAAATGTAGACTATACCTTTTGCAGCTCCTGCATATACCTTCATACGACGTAGAGCTTCCTTTGCTTCTCGAGACTGCCTCTCCCATACCTCAAGGTTCTTCTCAGGCGATACGCGAACCTCTTTCATGTAGATAGATATCTCTTCACCTTCTCGAGCCCTTATATGTACCATACGCGTTAGAGGAAGAGTTGTCAACGTACGAACCTCATGTCCAGGGTGCATGTCTAGTACCCACTTGACAGCTATGTTTGTAAAGTCCTCCTGAAGAGTGCACACTTTCTCTTCGTCATACTTAGCTCCAAGTACGAGATGGATAATTCTAGTGAATATACTCATAGAACATAACCTCGTTGATCATAATATGTGGAGCGGGCGGAGGAACTCGAATCCTCATGACTAGGGTGGAAACCTAGGACTTTTCCTTTAAGCTACGCCCGCTTGATACTATACCATGGTATAGAGGTCAAATGGTCAATCTACAGCGACTGCTGAATACGCTGAAACCGTCTCAACCCACCTATGCTTCCATTCCCAGTTGTCCATCACGAACCAGGAGAACTCCTGCTCAGTGAGTTCGATCTCATCGCGCTCACACATCTCAACCATTTTGATGACTCTATCATAGTCATCTGTGTGATCCTGAGGCTCTGGCAACCCTATATAAAGCTCCACCCTATCCTTACCCTTGAGCCTCTCAACCTTTTTTTCGAGAATCTCTATGACCTCTGCTCGGTACCCCTCAACTGCTTCTAAGAAGATCGAGCGGTGCTTCTCCATATTCTTCTTGAGGATCTCTAGGAGCCTCTCTTTACTAATGATGGT
>Ga0114919_10002284_pt1 | contig 15486 bp, 13 predicted proteins | sample BlataG_FD_88682 | JGI IMG/M metagenome (GOLD analysis project Ga0114919, IMG submission 88682) | Deep subsurface microbial communities from Black Sea to uncover new lineages of life (NeLLi) - Black_00105 metaG | ecosystem: Environmental > Aquatic > Marine > Oceanic > Sediment | place: Atlantic... | reverse complement strand
CGTCGGCGATACTGATGGACTCATCGGGATTGATGATGACATCGATTGCGGAGCATCGGCCTACCATCGCCTCGTCGATGGCGTTGTCGATGATCTCGTAGGCCAGGTGGTGCAGCCCGCGCGGGGTCGTGTCGCCGATATACATGCCCGGGCGCTTCCGCACGGCCTCCAGGCCGCGAAGCACCTTGATCATCCCCTCGTCGTACACGCCCTCTACGGGTGATTTTTTCGTGGTGGAGGCCTTTTCCTTGGCCAAGTTTCGACTCCTTCGTGGTCGATAATCAGCTCGCGCCGTCAGGCCGAGCGGGGGTCCGGGAACTCGATAAATTCACTGTAATCATTGTCTCAAAACGCCCCAGGGAAATCCAACTGAAATCGTCAGATGGGCCCCATTTTTCAGTGTGACGGAGTGCCTCTCGGAGGGCCGTTGAGTCGCCGCCATTGACGTGAAATCACGCCGGGGCGGCAGGCGGGCAACGGCGGCTGCCGCTCAAGGGCCAGGCCCTTGAGTTGCTGCCAGATCGTGTCGATGCGTTCGGTCATGGTCGGCCCTTGCCGCGGCGGGACGGTCGGGCGTATTCTATGGCCTGGCGCGACTGAATGAAAGCGACCAGGCGATGGACGGCAAGATCTACACGCGAGCAGGCGACGACGGATCGACCCGCCGGCGCGACGGGCGGGAGGTCCGCAAGCACGACAGCCTCCTGGCGGCGATCGGCACGCTCGATGAGTTGAGCAGTTCCGTCGGCCTGTGCCTGGCCGCCGCGGACGAGGGCGGGCAAATCTCCGGCGCCCTGGTGACTGTCCAGCAGAAGCTATTTGTCGTCTGCTCGGCCATTTCCGCGGGCGGCGAGGATGCGCGAGACGAGGTCGCCCTTGATTCGGACTGCGTGACCGACCTCGAGCGCGCCATCGACGCAGCCGGCGAGCAGTTGCCGGCGCTGAAGTGTTTCATCGCTCCGGGCGGGTGCGAGCTGGCGGCCCGGCTGCACGTGGCGCGGACCATCTGCCGACGGGCGGAGCGGCGCGTGGTGGCCGCCGCTGACGACGGCGCGAACGTGCCCCCGCTTGCGCTGCAATACCTCAACCGCCTCAGCGATTGGCTGTTCACGCTGGCGCGCCTGGCCAACAAGCTCGCAGGCCGGGCCGACACGCCGCTAGGGGGGTAGCGCGGTGGAACTGCCCTATCTCACGTCCGACTTGCCCGGCATCGGCGGGCAGATTAAGCAGCGCATCGAGGACTTTCGCGTCGACGAGATGCCGCTGTATCAACCGTCCGGCGAGGGCACGCACGTTTACTTCCGCGTGCGGAAGGTGGGCATACCGACGCCGGCCGCCGTCGAGCGAATCGCCGAGCACATGAAAGTCCGGCGGACGGACATCGGTTTGGCGGGCCTGAAGGACGCTCGCGCCGTCGCCACCCAGTGGATGAGCCTGGAACACGCCGACGCCGACAGGCTGGCCGCCTACCGAGATGGCCAGATCACCGTCGAGCAGGTCACGCGCCACACGAACAAGCTGCGCCTGGGGCACCTGGCGGGCAACCGATTCGCGATAAGCATTCGCCAGGTCGGGCCGGATGATCTGCCCGCCGCGCGGGCCGCGTGGGACGTGCTCGGCCGGCGAGGCGTGCCCAACTACTTCGGCGCCCAGCGGTTCGGCCTGCGGGGAGACACGGGCGCGCTCGGCGAGGCCCTGATCCGCGGGGACCTGGACGAGTTCCTGGCCATCTTCCTCGGCAGGCCCGCCGAAGCCGACCCGCACGACATTTGGGCGGCGAGAGAGGCCTTCGACGCAGGCGAGTTCGATAAGGCACGCGCCCGCTGGCCAAGACATTACAGTAACGAGCGGCGAGCGTTGGCGGCCTACCAAAAGCGCTGCCGCGCGGGCCCGGCTGTGGCGGCGGTCGACAAGCGGATGAAACGCCTGTACGTGTCGGCCTTTCAGAGCGAGGTGTTCAACGACGTGCTGGCCGCCCGCATCGATTCGATCGACTGCGTAATGGCCGGCGACTGGGCGCAGAAGACCGACACCGGCGGGGTGTTCCTCGTGGAAGACGCCGACGCCGAACAGCTCCGCGCCCGGGCGGGCGAGATAAGCCCCACCGGGCCGATCGTCGGCTATCGAGCCAAGCTGGCCGAAGGCGCGCCCGGACAGATCGAGCGGGAGGCGCTCACCCAACGCGGTATCCAGCCTGAGCAGTTCCGCGCCGCCGGGCCGCTGAAGGCGAAAGGCACTCGCCGCCCCCTACGGTTCGCCCTTGCCGACCCGACCATCTCAGCCGGGGCGGACGAGCACGGGGGCTACATCGAACTCACATTCGCCGCGCCGTCGGGCTGCTACGCCACGACCGTGCTGCGAGAGGTAATGAAGGCTGACTAATTTCCCCCGTAGCCCAGGCTGCCAGGCCGGCGCCCCTATTCAGATTCGCCCTGGGAGAGCACCTCGTAGGCGCGCCTGGTATCGGCGAGCTTGAAAACGGCGCTAGTCCTGCCGTCGCCGACGCCGCCGGTGACGTAGGCGTAAGCCACCGAGATGTGCGCCTTGGCTAGCTTCAGGGCGATGTCGGCTATCGCACCGGGCTCGTGGGCCACTTCCACCACCACAACGTCGGTCTCCGTCCAGTTGTCGCCGGAGCTGTTGAGGACCGCCCGGGCCTCGTCCGGGTCGTCGCAGAGGAAACGCAGCACGCCGCTGTCAACCGAGTCCATCATCGCCAGGGCCGTGATGTTGACGTTCGCCCGGGCGAGCGTCGAGGTCACGCTGGCCAGCACGCCGGGCTTGTTGACCAGGAAAACCGAGAACTGCGGCTGAATGCTGACCATCTGCTATGCCTTTCATTTCGCGGCGTCCCGGTCGGCGTCGCCCGCGCGTTGCTGCGACCTGACCGCCTCGACTGGGCGGGCGTAGATCGGCAACAGACTATGATACTCGGTGAAATCGCCGGCATTTGCAAGCCGCCTACCGACGCGCCACAGGATTTCCACTTCCGGCAGCCACACGGCCGGCTCGGCCAGCTCCACACCCTCGCCGGACAGTTCGTGGTAGCTCAGGCCTTCGCCCGTAAGCAGAACAGGTCGCGGCGCCGACGCCAACCACTCGCCCGGCGCCGTTACGACGGGCTCGGATACGGGCACGACCTGCCCATCGCGACGGGCGTACCGCGTGACATATATCCGCCCATCGCCGGCATCCAGGACAACAGCCAGGTTGGTCCAGTCCAGCCCGGCGGCCTGTTCGGCGACGACGAGGGAGGTGGGCACGGCCACGCACCGGGCCCCCGGCACGGCCTGGGCGAGCGTCCTGGCCGCCGTCACGCCGACGCGAACGCCCGTGAAGCTGCCAGGCCCGACCGAGACATACACCTGCCGGATGTCGGTCGGTCGGAGGGACCTGCTTGTGAGCAGCTCATCAAGCGTGGTGATAAGCTGCCCGGCCGCTCGGCCTTGCGCGTCGAACCGCGCCGCGCCCAGCAGCTCGTCGCCTCGTCCCAGCGCCACTCCGCCGTTGCGGCAGGATGTTTCTATCGCGATGGATACTTCGTCACTCATGTCCGGTGCTCGCCGCGATTGTACGCCCTGCCGCCGCGACGGTCCAATAGCCGCCGCCAAACCAAACGCATTTGACAGTCTCTACCGGCCCAGATAGCATACCCGACCTACTTCCCTTGCCGCGAGATACCACCACATGCTGGCCGTCATCAGCGACATTCACGCCAACATAGAGGCCCTGCAAGCCGTCCTGGCCGACATCGCCGACCGCAACATCGAGCGAATCATCTGTCTCGGCGACGTGGTCGGCTACGGGCCCGATCCCCGCGAATGCATCGACCTGATCGCCGGCAACTCCCTGGCGGCGCTGATGGGCAACCATGATTTCGCGGTGATGTACGAGCCGGACTACTTCAACGTCGGCGCCGAGGCGGCTGCCTTCTGGACGCGGGAGCAGTTGGAGACCGAGCCGTCCTCCGCCGACCGCGACAGGCGATGGGACTTCCTCGGCGCGCTGGAGGTCAAGCACGTCATGGAAGACGAAGACCTGGGCATCGGCGAGATGACGTTCGTTCACGGCAGCCCCCGCAGGCCCGTCAACGAGTACATATTTCCCGACGACGTCTACAACAGCGCCTCCAAGGTGATGGGCCTGTTCGACCGGTTCGAGCACCTGTGCTTCGTCGGTCACACGCACGTGCCGGGCGTGTTCCTGGAGACGCCGGATTTCTACAGCCCCGACGAACTGGAATTCGTCTACGAAGTGTCGCCAAACCATAAGGCGCTGATAAACGTCGGTTCGGTCGGCCAGCCCCGCGACCGCGACAGCCGCGCCAGCTACGTGGTCATCGAGCCCAAGGCCGTGCGATTTGTCCGCGTGCCGTACGACTGCGAAGCCACAATGGAGAAGGTCTTCGCCATTGACGAACTTGACGATTACCTGGGGACCCGCCTGAAAGACGGCCGCTAAGGAGCCCTCGTGGACCCTAAACGCCTGATACCCATGCTGATTCTGCTGGCCGCTGCCGTGGCGGCCGTTTGGTTCTTCGCTCATCAAGACGGCTCGGCGCCGCCGGAATCCCCGCCGGCCGACACTGCTGTGGCCGACCCGGCCGCCGGGCCGGCCAGCGGCAGTCCGTCGATTTCGGCCGATGGGCCCGCCGCCGACGAAGGCGCGGCCGTATCACCCGACGAGCCGGTCGCCATTGACGAAAGGCCCGTCGCCGCAGCCGACCAGCCCACCGAGCCGCCCGCAGCCGAGGCAGCCCCGACCGAACCGCCCGCAGCTCCCGCCGAGCCCGCCGCACCGGCCGACGCCGAGCCCGTCCCGCAGTGGCGCGGAACAAGAGTCGGCCAAGAGCAAGAAGCGACGATCGGGTCGCTGGCCCGTGACAGTGGATTCAAGCTAATGTGTCGTCTGACCAACGTCGGGGCGGCTGTGGTTGTCGCAAAGCTGACCGATCACTTCGTCACCGTGGACGACAAGAAGCTCTACGAGAGCAATCTCGACGATCCGGTCGCCTACGAGCAGGCACGCCAGGCCGATCCGGCCAAGTACCGCGGCCACTACACGCTCTGCGAACCGGTCATCCTCAACAAGCGGTCAGTTGGAGCGCTGGCCATCGGAGAGGTCTACGTGGAGATCGTCGGCCAGGATGGCGCCACCGGCCCGTCGGTCAAGGTGGACCTGTCCGGCAGGAAGTGGCAACTCGTCGAGCCGGGCGAGGGGAACGATCCCAACAGCGCGACGTTCTTCTACACGATTTCCCACGGCCTGGCCGACGACCTCGAAGATATCCTCCGCATCTACAAGACCTACACTGTCAATCTGGACGACTACACGATCGAGATGTCCATTCGCCTGGAGAACCTGTCGCCCTATGAGGTGGCGGTCGCCCTGGACCAGATCGGCCCGACAGGCCTGCCGAAGGAAGACATCCGCGGGGAGGGCCGAAGGGCCGCATACGGATGGTTCGCAGCCGAGGACCAGACCGTCGAAGTCAAGCTCGATAGCCGTAAGGACCACCTGGACCATAAGGATGTGAAGCTCGACAGTCGCCGGGTAGTGAATCAATCCGACAAGGGCTACAGGCCCGTGCTGTGGACGGGCACGACGAACAAGTACTTCGCATCGCTGATGTACCTGCGGCCGGACGAATCGGCGGAGGACTACAGTGAGGGCAGCCTGGCCGCCGGCAGTTGGCGAGAGGAGTTCTACGTCCAGGCGGCTGGGCGCGATGACGGCAGGGCGTTCCTCACCGGCGTGAAGATCGGCGCCAAGGGGCGAGTGGCGCTGCCGGCGGGGGCGAGCAAACAAGTGCACCTGGCCGTCTACGCCGGGCCCAAGGACCGCAGCATTTTCGTCGACGCGGACAACAAGCTGTTCAAGCCGCTCTACGGGCAGTTGGACTACATCTCGACGATCGAGTTCGGCGGCTGCTGCGGCCTGTGCACGATGACCTGGCTGGCGATGAAGGTGATCTGGCTGCTCGGTGTGATCGCGGGCGTGGCGTTCAACAATTACGGCGTGGCCATCATCGTGCTTGTGGTGGTGGTGCGTCTGTGCCTGCACCCGCTGACGAAGAAGTCGCAGGTGTCGATGATGAAGATGCAGAAGCTCCAGCCTCAGATCCAGAAGCTCCGCGAGAAGTACGCCGACGACAAGGACACTCTCAACAAGGAGATGATGCGCATCTACAAGGAGCAGGGCGCCACGCCGCTGCTGGGGTGCCTGCCGATGCTGCTTCAGATGCCGATACTGATCGCGCTGTTCACGGGCATCAATGCGTCGGTGGCGTTGCGTCACGCGGCCTTTCTGCCGGTTTGGATTACGGACCTGGCCGCCCCGGACGCGCTGTTTTCGTGGGGCAAGGATATTCCGTGGATCGGCAGCGACTTCAACCTGCTGCCGATTCTGCTGTGTGGTGTGATGTTCCTTCAGACGAAGATGAACCCGCAGATGGCCGGTCAGCAGGCCGGCGGCGGCCAACAGGCCCAGCAGGCCAAGATGATGAAGATCATGATGCCGGCGATGATGCTGGTGTTCTTCTACAAGGCGCCGTCGGGTCTGACGCTTTACTTCATGGCCTCCATGGCCGCCGGTGTGGGCGACCAGTGGGCCGTCCGCAGGCACATCCGCGCGCAGGAAGAGATACAGGCCGCCACCGAGACGACGATCGAAGCGCCGGGCAAGGCCGCCCGAGGCCACCGCCCCAAAAAGCCCAAAGACCCTTACAAGACGGGGTTCTAGGGGCGCGGCGAATGGTGCCCGCCCCATAACGAATGTCGCCCGCCCATGACGAACGTCACCCGACGTTATCGTGCGGCGGGAGTTTAGCCGGCGACAGAATGTCGCCGGCAGGGGCTCGTCGATGACCCGTCCGGCGCCCTTATCCCGGCCACCGCAGTGGCCGGGCTTGGCGCAGTGGCGGCCCTGGCGTGGTGGCACGAATTCGTTGGGCGGCTACTCGCTGTTGGCGACCTCGGCATTGGCGGCCCTCGTGTCCGCAAGCGCCTGCTCGAAGTCAGCCATCGACAGGAACTCCACGTGGCCGTCGGCGAACGCCACTACCGTTCCTTCGCCGCCGTAGTGCCCCGGGCGCTCGTAAAACAGAATTAGGCTGGCGTCCCCCTGATTGCCGGAAACCGGGTTGACGTAGACATAGTCCGACTCACCAATGAGCTTCCCGCCCTCGAACGTAGGCGGCGGGCTGTCGTTGTGGGGGCATCTGAGCATGTCGGCGGGGATGAGCTTCTCCTCGACCAGTGCAGCTAGGTCCTCGGGCGGACGCCCATTCATCTCCGTGTAAGCGAGACAGGTCACGGCAAGGCCCTTCACATGCCCCTCGGACGCGGCCCGGCGGGCCTGGCCCCTTATCTTATGGAGTTGGACAACCATTACCGCCGTCATCGCCCCGCCTGTCGACGGCATATCGGACAGCATCGGCAGGGCGGCGAAGTTCTCTATGGTGATGCCCTCGTCGTCGGCGCTGACGGCCGATATCTCCGGGCTGAGGTACTTCTCGATTGCCGCCAGGGAAGGAATCCACGTGGGGTCGGCGCCGACGCCCTGATCGGACAGGAAATTGGTGCCCATTGTCCCGCCGATGAGCAGCCACCCGTAGAGATTCCGCACCACCGACGGCGTGTTGAGGTAGCACAGCATGGTCGGCTCGGCGCTGACCCGGGCGCGATAGGCCTGGAACGTCTCGTCGTCGACAAGCCGCTGGGCCGGCGGGCGATCGAAAACCGTCATCAGCACCTGCGGCCAAAACGCGAAGTACAGCCTGCCTTCGTGAATCGCCCAGGCCGGGGCTATGGGCGACGGCACGCCGTCCATGTGCCCGGCGACGTAGTGAATCTCGGTCTGCCCGGCCTGGAGCTTCCTTACTTGCAGCATGACGTCGGGGCGGTACTGCGGCTGGCCGGCCTCGTCCAGTTCCGGCAGGCCGCCGGCTACTTCCTCTATCCTCGCGATCACCTCAGCCAGCTTGTCGGCGTCGGTCACTTCCACCGAGAGCACCGTGCCGGTAAGGAACCCTCCCTGCGAGGCCGCGCTGGAAAGCACCCACGTGTCGCCCAGGCTGGCGATTACGTCGTCTTCGAAGGACAGGCCGAACTCCTCCTGGAACTCGGCCATGCTCTCGTCGAAGCTTTCCTCGAAGGTCCCTTCCTTGCCGAGCGCCGGCCAGAGCTCTGCCACGGACCGGCGTACTTCCGCCAAGACGTCAGTGGGGGAAATGTTCGCCACGGCCACCAGGTCCGCGTCGGCGGGCAGGCCGGCCAGGTCTTCGTCGGTTATCGGCTGGCCCGCGAAGAGCATGAGGTACCCCCGGTGCGGGGCGGGCGACAGCACGCGCACCTTCGTGTAGAGCTGGCGGTCTACGATCCGCGTGGCGTAGGCGATGGCCGTGGTCTCGTCCATCCCAAGCGCCCGCCAGAAGCTGTGGACATCTCGAGTGTTGAAGATGACCGACGCGCTGGGGTAGACGTACCCCTCCTCTTCTGCCTCCTCGGGCGGGGGCGGCACGAAACTGTTGATGGTCTCGCGCACGGCCGTGAAGTCCACGTAGGCAGCCAGTTGCAGGTCGTCGCCAGCGACGGCGGCCATGGCGTCGATGGACTACGGTTCGGCCTAGAGGGACTCCTCCTCGGCGGGCTTGCTGACCTGGAGGATCAGCTCCGGGTCCATCGCGACCACCAGCAGGTTCTCGACGTAGCCGAACACCAGCGGCGGGCCGCCCGTCTGTACCATCTTGCACGTCAACGGCCCGACGAGCACTTCCTCGACCTCCGCCTCGAAGGCCGCCAGCATCCCGTCGAGGTGTTCGGCGAAGCTCTCGCGGTCCTCACCGAGGTCGACGATCATCACGGGGTTGGGCATTGGCGTCCCGGCCTCGACGGGCGGCAGGACTGCTATGGCGATCGGGTGCTGCCAGGCGATCGTGGCGATGTCCCAGATGTGTTCGGCCCCTTCCTTGCGAAGGGCCGTGTCGCCCAGTCCCTTGACCGTGGCCTCCCGCAAAGCGCCGAGCATCGACGCCAGGGCGGGCTCGCCGATCAACTGACCCACCATCGAGCCGTCGAAGGTCAGGCTTCGCCCGGCCCAGCCGATGTAGCCGATGGACTCGGCCGGCACGCGGTCGGCGAGCGGGCACTGGCCCGCGGCTGGGAGCGAAATGCACAGAATGCACATCAGCATTGCGGTATTCCGTGTGTTCATGGTCCTGTTCTCCTGACAGTAGTGGGCCCCATGGGCGTCGTTGATTAGCGAATCGTGCGCGCGTTGCGCTTGCCCGACATAATACCTTTCCGTCCAGCCCCTGGCCAGCGGAATTCCGAGTCCCGTGGCGGGAAGCCTGCGTCCCAGCGCCGCGCGAACTGTGCGGGAAATCCCATGTCTCCGGCCGTGCCGATGCCCTATAATGGTGAAATGATAGCTCGACGGAATCTCATCATCGCTCTGTTGGCCGTGTGCCTAGCCGGGTGCGACGGACCGGGACCCCCCGCCGGCGTCGCCATGGTCACCGATGCCCGCCGCGACACGTGGCAGAGCGGCGAGGTGATCCGCACGCCGCACTACCGCATCTTCTCTACGGTCACCGAGCCGATCCTGAAGCAGAATTTGCCCGGATTCATGGAGGCAGCCTACGACAATTACCTGTCGCTGACCGGCCTGTCCGCCAACGACCCGGACGATCCCCTTGACATGTATGTTCTGGGCACGCGGAGCGAATGGGCGAGCCTGACCGAGCACCGTCTGCAGGAGCACTCCAAGCTGTACTTGCAGTTGGAGGCGGGCGGCTACTGCCTGAACGGCGTGTGCGTGCTGTGGGACATAGGTCCGATGTCCACAATGTCAGTCGCCTCGCACGAGGGGTTGCACCAGTTCTTCTGGCATAACCTGGCCCATCGGATACCGATGTGGGCGGAGGAGGGCCTGTGCGCCACGGCCGAAGGTCTGGACATCTACGAGAACACCGTCCGTTTCACACCGGAGAAAAACGTCCAGCGCTACACGGACCTGCGCAAGGCCATCATCAACGGCTATTGGGTGAAGCTGGAAAAACTGCTGCCGATGGACGCGGGCGATGCGATTAGCGGCAAGCCCCACCGGGCGACCGGCTACTACGGGCAGGTGTGGTCGCTGGTCCTCTACATCCGAAGCCGCCCCGACTATCGCAACGGATTCTACCGCATGCTGCAAGACGCCAGGGAAGGCCGGCTGCACGAGGCAGCGGGACTGACCGGCCAGGACATGGTGCAGATGCACCATAACGGCAGGGACTACAACAAGCGCGTCTCCGAGCGCTTGTTCCGCCACTACATCACCGATGACCTGGCCGGGTTCAAGCAGGGCTGGCTGAGGTTCGCCCAGGAGCTCGTGGATATTCCGCTCCGCTAGACGGCGCTTCACGAAAGCAACTCGGCCAGCGCCTCCAGCACACCGCCCACCACGACATCCGGGCTTGACGCCCCCGCCAGCAGACCCACGCGCAGCGGCCGACGCTCCGGCAGCCAATCGCTCATGACCACGGGCCCGTGGCCGGCCGGGTCCATCGCTAGAATCTCCCGGGCGGAGCGGATTGCGTCGGCGTCCTCGATGAACCACGACGGCACTCGCCCGCGGGCAAGCTCGTAAAGGTGCCGCGTGTTCGACGAGCCAAACCCCCCGACCACGACGGCCAGATCCAGTTTGGATTCGCACAGCTCGATGGCGGCGGCCTGGCGGTCCTGCGTGGCCTGGCAGACCGTGGGCTCGAACAACAGTCGCCGCTGGCTGTCGTCCGCGCCGAAGCGACTTGCGAAGGCCTCCCGCAGCAGCCGACGGACCTGCGTGGTGTCGTCGTAGAGCATCGTGGTCTGGCTGACCTGGGCTACTCGCTCGAACGGCGCCAGCGATTCGGCGTTAGTCTTCGAGCGATCGAACATCTCGGCGAACTGCATTTCGTCCGCGCCGGCGGCGATCAGGCCGCACAGCCGCCTCGCCTCCGCCAGGTCGCCCACGACGACGTATCGTCCGCCGACCTCCGCGAGCCTGCTCCTGGTGACGACGGTCTCGTCGTGATCGGCCCGGCCGAATATGACGACGCCGTGCCCTTGCCCGGCCGCCTTCTCCGCCCAGGCCCACAGCCGGCGAACGTCGCCGCAGGAGGTGTCCACCAGCTCGCAGCCGATGGCCTTCAGCCGGCGTTCGATCGGCAGCGGCACGCCGAAGGCGGGGATGATGGCGCAGTCGTCGGCGGTGATGATCGCCTCCAGCTCGGCGTGCTGGTCGCGAGTTAGACTACGCACACCGCGCGCCTCGAAGAAGGCATTGACCCACGGATTGTGAATGATCTCCCCCAGCAGGAACAGCCTGCCTGGCGGTTGGCGATGGTCCTCGACGGCCCGGCCGAGCATCGCCAGGGCGCGCTTGACGCCGCGACAAAGCCCGAACACCCGCGGCAGCAGCAGCTCGCCGCCGGGCAGGTCCCACGCGCCGCCGGCCTGGCGAATGCGGTCGACCATGGCGCTGGCAAAGGCGTCGCTGTCGGCCCCTTCGGATGTCGGCTCATCCGTCGTCATGTGGCGGCGCTGTCGGGGCTAGTCGGCCTGGCCCTCATCGGGCGGCGGCTCGGCCGGCGGGGGCTCGGCGGGTGGAGCCTCGGGCGGAGCGTCGGTGGGCGGAGCATCGGACGGCGGAGCGTCGGCGGGCGTTTCGCCCTCGGGCGCACGGCCGCGGTGACGCGGGCGGAACTGGAGCATTCGCTCCATGTGGTCGGTGACAATGGCGTCTCGGTCTTCTGCGCGCTGCTGAAGCTCCTGGCGGACCTGCTCGATGCGCTCTTCGAGCTCGGCCAATTGAATTTCCCTCAAGCGCTGCTCGGCGTCGAAGTGTCTTCCCAAGGCGTCCCGAAGCTCGGCCTTGAGCTGGGCCTTCTCGTCGGGGTCCTCTGTTTCGCGCCATCGGCGCAGGACCATGAAGGCCTCCATGCGGAGGTCGTGCTCGGTTATCGACGCCTCCTGGGCCTCGGCAGACATGACCTTCCATTGCTGGTACCAGTCCCACATGCGCATCATCACGAACTGATAGACGCGAGGCTTAGTTTCCGACAGCTTGACGAAGTCCTCGTATCGGTGAGGCAGATGGTCCTGGATGAACTTGAGCAGTTCGGCTTTCTGCTCTTCGGTGAGGGGTTGGCGCGAGGGCCGGCCGGCGTGAGGGGGCCCCTCGCTGAGGTGCGTCTGGCCCGGCAAGCGCGGCGGATGCTGGGGCGGGCCTTCGGCAGGCTGATCGGCCGGCGGACCTTCATCGCCGGGCGGATCGGCCGGAGGGTCGGCGATCGCGACAGCCGAGCACAACAGCGATACGACTAAGAACGATAGAAGTGATTTCATTCGATTGCTCATCGGTCGTCACCTTCCGGCGGCGTATCTTCGAACAGTCGCCCTATCCTTCAAGATACCCCCCGGCAGGCAGGTAGTACCACAGTTCTTCCAGGTCCGAATCGAGATCGTCGTCTTCATAGCCGGCCGGGTCCATGGGCGTTATCGGCGCCATCAACTCCGCCTCCAGCAGATCAATATCCTGCTGGACGAGCGATATGTGCTCGGTGATCTCGCTGCTCTCGGCGAGGCCTATCGCCTCCAGCGGCACGTCAGCCCAACTGTTGGCAGGCGTCGGCGCGGGAGCGATTCCCTGCAACGTCAGTGCGATTACCAGCACGGCCGCCACGGCGATAACTTCGGCGGCGGCAAAGCACGCCAGCACGGCCCTGCGCCGCGTGGGTCGGGCCAGCTCAGCCGACATCTGCCGCCGGGCCTTGTCCATCGCCCGGTGGCGCGCTCGCGGATCGATGCCGGCAGTGACAACGGCCTCGCCGGCTCGGATTTCCTCAGCCAACTCCAGCTCTCGGTTGGTCAGGTCCAGTGGCTCACCGTCCAGGTATCGCGCAACGCGCTCGTATTGTTGTTCAGTCCACGGCATTGTCGTCCATCACTTTCCTCAGTGCACGCAGCCCGCGATGCACCTTGGCAAGCACCGTCCCCAGCGGACAGTGGAATCTATCGGCCAGTTCCTTGAAACTCAATGCTCCGAAGTATCTCAGCAGAACCATTTCGCGTGTCGTCTCGTCCAGCGTCTGCATCGCCGAGCTGAGTTGCTCTCCCGCTTCGGCGGCGAGCAGCCGGCTATCGACCGATTCATCGTTGCCCGATAGGCCGTCCGCCAACGATCCGCTCGCGTCGTCCGATGCCGACAGGCTCGCGGTGCGAGGCCTGCTGACGCGCCGTCGAATGCGATCTCGGACCATGTTTGCGGCAATCCGAAACAGCCACGGCTCGAACCGATCGCGGTGATCGTAGTTCCTAAGTTGTTTGACGAGCCGAAGCGATATCTCACCCAGCAGGTCTTCCACCTCGTGGTGGTTGCCTGTGGCTTTGTAGAAGTATCCGTACAGCCTTGGCCCAAAGGCCTCCAGCAGCGCCTCAAATCCCGCGGGCTCACCAGCTTGGGCGGCGGCAATTGTCTCACTCAACTGCTGAGGATCCATGGTCCACAACCTGCATAACGCCCCGAACGGGGCCATATTGCCAGGATATCACGCCGCAGCCGCCCCCGGCGAGCACAATTCGCGATTCTCCGGTCCGCCGCGGGGCCAACGTGTATGGACCATTATAACACAAGTCCCGTCAGAATCTTATGCCTGGGCAGGTGACATTCGTCCCGTCCGCTCCCGCCTGAGCTTCGGCAGGAAAAAACACTACAAGCCGCTGTCGCAGTTGAGTATAATCAGTCATGCGGCGTTGCTGCTGCTTGGTGCGGATGCGGCGCCGCCGGTCGGGCCGGGACGTTCAAAGCCCGGCCGAACGCCCTTGGGCGTATGGACCCCGGTGACGGGCCGGGTACCGGAAAACCGCCTCACCCCGCGGGCCGCCGCGGCCAAACAACCTGGAGTTGGCTGCATGTCTGATACGACGCCTTCGGGCCCGCCCGGCGGCGACGGGACGTCCGACGAGCCCCCACAGGCCGATGCCCCATTGCCCGAAGCCGATAAGAAAGCCGACCTGGCCGAGCTGTTCGGCATCGCCCCCAAGCAGCCGGGCGGCGACGACCAGGTCCGTGAGGTCGTGCCTCCATGGGAAACATCTGCCGAGCCGGCCAAGAAGGTCGACGACGGTGAGGACCTGCTCGCCCAGCGTGTCCGCCAGGCGGCCAAGGAACTTGCCGAGGCGCCGCCGGCCGATGAAGCTGACGCCGACGATTCGCCGGTCCTGGACACCTCAGCCGATTTCGGGCTGGTGACCGAAGAGGCGCAGCCGCCCGAGCCGCCCGCCTCGACCGACGAGAGCGCTGCCGGGCCGCCCGACAAAGCGCGGGCCGAAAAACGGCCACGACGCAGGCCCGCGGAGGCGGAGCGCGTCGCCGGCGAACAGGCCCCCCAAGTGTCCGACGAGGTCGCAGCCGACCACCGCATGTCCGGCGCTCGCCACGAGACGGGCGCCGCGGCCGAGCAGCGACGGCCGTCCGTAGTCACCGTCGAACCGGGCGAGCCGCTGGCCCTGCCCCAGGCCGATCCGCAGTACCTCCAGAAGGTCCAGGAGGACCTGGCCTCCGACGGGCCTTCCGTCATCGTGCGATACGGCGCCATGCGTCAGACGGGCCTGTTTACCCATCACCTGGACGTGCCGCCCACTACCGGCACGAAAGTGGTAATCCGCAGCGAGCGGGGGGTGGAGCTGGGACGCGTGATATCGCGGATTTGCACGGACGGGTGCAGTGGCTACGGATACACGGACGGGCAACAGGTGGCCAGGTACGTTGCGACTAACGGCCCGAAGTATCCTTTCAAGCGAGACGGCAAGGTGCTGCGAGTTGCCAACACGCAAGACCTGGGCGATGACCGCACGCTTGCCGGAAAGGTGCGGGAGCAGACCACATTCTGCCGTCAGCAGATAGCCGAGCTGAAGCTGGACATGCGTCTGATAACCGTGGAGGACCTGCTGGGGGGCGAGCGCATGGTGTTCTACTTCACCTCCGATGAGCGCGTGGACTTTCGCGAGCTGGTCCGCAGGCTGACCGGCAAGTACCACACCCGCGTCGAGCTTCGGCAGGTCGGCGCCCGAGACGAGGCGAGGCTCGTGGGCGACTTCGAGCGCTGCGGGCGGCAGTGTTGCTGCCGGACGTTCATCAAGGACCTCCAGCCGGTGTCGATGCGGATGGCCAAGCTGCAAAAGGCCACGCTCGATCCGCTGAAGATATCAGGCCGGTGCAGTCGGCTGATGTGCTGCCTGCGCTACGAGGACGAAAGCTACAAGGAACTGCGCAGGCGCCTGCCCAGGAAGAACACGTGGGTGCGGACGGCATCGCTCGTGGGCAAGGTCGTCGATACGCAAGTCCTCACACAATTGCTGCGCATTCAAATGCCCGACCGCAGTCAGACTGTCATCGGCGTAGAGGAGGTCGTTGCCCGCGACGTGGAGCCGCCGGAAATGGCCGAGCAGTTCGAACAGG
>Ga0114919_10002283_pt1 | contig 15488 bp, 11 predicted proteins | sample BlataG_FD_88682 | JGI IMG/M metagenome (GOLD analysis project Ga0114919, IMG submission 88682) | Deep subsurface microbial communities from Black Sea to uncover new lineages of life (NeLLi) - Black_00105 metaG | ecosystem: Environmental > Aquatic > Marine > Oceanic > Sediment | place: Atlantic... | reverse complement strand
CGCTGACGTGGGGCACCAGGCGCATAGCGGCGAATCTGGGTTTCTCGGCGGGGGTTTCCACGGCCACCACCACCTTGGCTTTGCCGGCGGCGCCCCGTCCCCGCTTGCCGGGTTTGGGAGCCCCGAAGTAGGTGTCGTCCATCTCGATCAAGCCGGCCAGTTTATAGTTCGCATCCCTTTCGGCCAAGGCTTGGCGAATCTTGTGGCCCATGGTCCACACGGTTTTGTAGCTTTTGATTTCCAGCATCCGCTGCAGGGAGAGCATGGAAATGCCGCTTTTCTGGCGTCCCATGAGCCAGATCATCCAGAACCATTTGGTCAACGGGGTTCTGGTCTTATGGAAGATGGTGCCGGCCGTCAGGGAAGCCTGATAGCCGCAGGCTTTGCAATGATATAACTGGCGGGTCCGGTGGAAATAGGCCTCCCGGTGCTGGCAGCGAGGACACCGAAAGCCCTCGGGCCACCGCAGACGAAACAAATGTTTTTGACAGGCTTTTTCAGTGCCAAACTTTTTTTGAAATTGCATCAGACTGAGGGCTTTTTGTTGCATCACCTTGCTCCATTTAGCTAAATAATTTAACTAATTATACCATGTTCTTTGGAGCAAAGGCAATAATCGTTTTCCTAAAATGTGCAGGCTCAGGGTAAAGGAAAAACAAAAAGGGGTTCGGCCTCAAAGCCGCAACCCCTTTTTTGCTGGCAGGCGACAAAGGTCGGGGTCAAGATTTTCGGGTTTGGCCTCACCAAATCAGCGCCCTGCCACCGAAATTTCAAAAGAGGCCGTGAAAGGATCGCCCGGCTGGGCATAGGCAAAGTCGCCGGTATCGAAGGGGTTGATGGGCGCGGTCATGGGCTCAAAACAAACCACCTCATCCTCTCCCGGCGCGTAGACCTGAGCAAAGCGATAGCCCTCGCCGAAGGAGACCGTCACTGTCCGGCCGGCACCCTTGAGACGAAATACGGGTTGGGGGGCCATGTCCGTATAAAGATCATCGTACACGCGGCTGCCCAGGGCCCCGGAAAAGGGCGGGCAAGGTTCCGTCTCCCCGGTGGGCAAGGCTTTTTCGTTCAAGATCAGGCGGCGTCGGGCCGGGAGGTCGATCTCCCAGGCCTGGCGGGGAACAGCGGGCAGGGTGAGATAGGGGTGATACCCGAAGGCCACGGGAACGGCCGCGTCGGCGGCCGCCCGGACTGTGGTCGACACCGCCAGCGTGGTATTTTGTACAACAACCTCAAGCTCGAGGAAGTGAGGAAAAGGAAACAGGGCCAGAAACTCGGGCTTTTTGGTGAGATCCAGACGTGCAGTTAGGCGCGCCGCATCCTGGTCAGCCGCCTGCTCCCTGACCTGCCAATCCGGACAGCCTCCCACCAGTCCATGTATGGGCAAGCCGTTGCCATCGAAGTGCAGCAAAGGGGAATCCGGAGGAAAGTCTATTCTTTTTCCCTTGATCTCATAGCCCAGGTGACTGAGACGATTGGCCCAGGGATGGAGCACAGGGATGCCCATGGTGGAGCCTGTGGCAGCATAGTGTTTGAGTCCCTTACGCTGGCCCAAAAGCTCCTCCCCCCGGTGGGTGAGGGAACAACAGACCATGCCCGCGGCAGGTACGTAGGTGGCCGCGAGTTCCTGGGGGGAAACGAGCCGCAGAGCCCGGAAACCGTCGACCGTCGTTTGCTCCACTGTATAGGTGACTGCCATCTCACCTCCTGTCGCCCCGCCAAGCCCTCAGAAATAGAGCTGGTTGTGCTTTTCCTGGATAGCGTTTGTTCACCACTTTTCTTAGCAGGGGCTCATGAGCCGCGGCTCTTTCAAAAGCATGAAAAAGCTTGGTCAGCCCGGCAAGTTGTGGCGCGTAAAACGCGCCCTACGACTTTGAACCTTGAACTTTCCCCAGCAGATAATCTGGAATTATACCAAGTTTTCTCTTGTGGTGGGAAGCAGATGGCCCCAGAGGTCGGCATAAAGCATCATTCCAACCCACCCTTAAATTTGGCCATGAAAAAGGGGCCGCAGTAAAAAAACCGCGGCCCCCTAAATTTCTCTGGTAGGCACGTGGGGATTTGAACCCCAGACCCCCACCGCGTCAAGGTGGTGCTCTCCCCCTGAGCTACGTGCCTGTTTCTTATTCATTTACCCTTTCGGTCGACCAGCGTCAAGGGTTTAATGTAACTGTAGGAAAACTTGACAATAACCGGGTGGGCTGGTATCTTTTGGCGGATATTCCAGCTTTCCTCCAAGGAGCCTTGGCAATGCTTTTTCAGGACGTGTTGATGACCCTGGAGCGGTTCTTCGCCGAGCGGGGCTGCATCGTGACCCAACCCTACGACGTGGAGGTGGGGGCCGGGACCTTCAATCCCCACACCCTGCTCCGGGCCCTGGGGCCCGAGCCCTGGAACGTGGCCTACGTGGAGCCCTCCCGGCGCCCCGCGGACGGGCGTTACGGCGAAAACCCCAACCGTCTGCAGCACTATTACCAGTACCAGGTGATCATGAAGCCTTCGCCCAAAGATATTCAGGAGATTTACCTGGACAGCCTGAGGGCCCTGGGCATCGACCCTCTGGATCACGACGTGCGGTTTGTGGAGGACGACTGGGAATCACCCACCCTGGGGGCCTGGGGGCTGGGCTGGGAAGTGTGGCTCGACGGCATGGAGATCACCCAGTTTACCTATTTCCAGCAGTGCGGCGGCATCGATCTGGATCCCATCAGCGCCGAGCTCACCTATGGCCCGGAACGCATCGCCATGTACCTCCAGGGGGTGGAAAGCGTCTACGACCTCCAATGGACCGAGGACCTCACCTACGGCGACGTCCATCACCGGGGAGAAGTGGAGCATTCCGTTTACAACTTCGAGCAGGCCGACGTGAACATGCTCTTCACCCTGTTCGATGTGTATGAAAAGGAAAGCCAGCGCATTATCGAGCAGGGCCTGGTGCTGCCGGCCTATGATTATTGTTTGAAATGTTCCCATACCTTTAATCTGCTGAATGCCCGGGGCGCCATCAGCGTGGCGGAGCGGGCCAGCATCATCGGCCGGGTGCGCAACCTCGCCCGCCTGTGCTCGGAAGCCTTCCTCAAGCAACGGGAAGAAATGGGCTTTCCGCTGTTGAAGAAATAGCATTCAGCTGATGACTGTCAGCCGTCAGCCCTCTGTATTAAGTAGAATAGAAAACGGATATTAATGTAGCCGCAAGCTTTAGCTGGCGCTTTCTTTCCTGGGCAGACTTGTTAAAGGCGCAGGCTAAAGTCTGCGGCTACAAAAAAGCTGACATCTGTACGCTTACAGCCTTCCAAACGAGGACGCGAATGGGCAGCGAGTTACTGTTGGAGATCGGCACTGAGGAGATTCCGGCCGGCTTTATGCCGCCGGCGTTGGCAGAGTTGGCCGCAGGGTTGCGCAAGAAACTGGAGCAGGAGCGCATCGAGGTGGGGGAAATTATCACCTGGGGCACTCCCCGGCGGTTGACCCTGGTGGCCAAGGGCGTGGCTGAGGGGCAGGCTGAGGTTACCAAAGAGGTGGTGGGCCCTCCCAAGGCGGTGGCCTACGACGCGGACGGCCAGCCCACCCAGGCCCTGAAAGGATTTGCCCGGGCCCAGGGGGTGGCGGTGGAAGATCTCAGTGAAGTGGAAACCCCCCGGGGCGTGTATCTGGCGGTGCGCAGCCGGACCTCGGGGCAGCCGACCACGGCGCGCCTCAAAGAAATTTTACCGGAATTGATCCTGGGCCTGGGCTTCCCCAAGTCCATGCGCTGGGGGTCGCTGAAGGCCACCTTTGCCCGGCCCATTCATTGGATTCTGGCCCGCTTCGGCGGCCAGGTGGTGGAATTCCCCGTGGCCGACGTGGTGAGCGGGGGCGTGACCTACGGCCACCGCTTTTTGGGGCCGGATCCCATAGAAGCAACCGATGCCGCGTCCTATGTCACGGCCCTGCGGGTGGCCCATGTTATAGTAGACCCTGCCGAGCGTCAGGCCCTGCTGGAAGCGGAGCTGCATAAAGCCGCGGCCGAGGTGGGCGGCGAAGTGGTCCCCAACCCGGGGCTGGTGGAAGAGAACAATTATCTGGTGGAATATCCGTCCGTGGTTTGCGGCCACTTTGAAGACGAATTTTTGAAGCTGCCCGACGAAGTGCTCATTACCTCCATGCGGGAACACCAACGCTATTTTTCCCTGCGGGGCAAAGACGGCAGGCTCCTGCCCCATTTTATGGCCGTGAACAACACCCTGGCCCGGGACCCGGACCTGGTGCGCCAGGGCCACGAACGGGTGCTCCGGGCCCGCTTGAGCGATGCCATGTATTTTTACCAGGTGGACCGGAAAACCTCCCTGGAAGAGCGGGTGGAGGACCTCAAGGGCGTGGTTTTCCACTCCCTGTTGGGCACCTCGTATGAAAAGATGGAGCGCTTCCGGGCCCTGGCGGAATTTTTGTACAAGCATACAACGGCCGAAAATCAGGATTTAGCCGAAATTACCCCCGAGCTCATCCGGCGGGCCGCGGTCCTGTGCAAGACTGATATCGTCACGGAGGTGGTGGGGGAATTCCCCAGCCTGCAGGGGGCCATGGGCCGGCAGTACGCCAAGCTGGCGGGCGAGGACCCGAAGGTGGCGGAGGCCCTGTTTTCCCATTATCTGCCTCGGCACGCCGACGACCTGCTGCCGGAGGACCCGCTGGGGGCCCTGGTGGGGATGGCCGACCGGCTGGACACCATCTGCGGCATTTTCGGGGTGGGCTTGAGCCCCACCGGCACCGCGGACCCCTATGGCTTGCGGCGCCATGTCCTGGCCGTCATCCGCATCCTGCGTCATCATCGCTGGCACCTGGATCTGGAAGAGGCCATTTTGGCCAGCCTGGACCTTCAAAAAGAAGTTATTTCCCGGGGCGTGCCGGAGACCGCGGTCGAGGCGCTGGATTTCTTCCAGACCCGGCTGCAGCATCTCCTGTTGGCCGAAGGCCATGACCACGAAACCGTGGCCGCGGTGCTGGCCAGCAGCGGCCGGGACGTGGTGGAGGCCGCGGACAAGGTCAAGGCCCTGGAGCAATTCCGCCGCAGCCCGGATTTTCAGGCCCTGGCCGTGGCTTTCAAGCGGGTGATCAACATTTCCCAGGGCACGGAGCCCGGAGAAGTGGACCCGGCGCTCTTTGAGCACCCCGAGGAAACGCAGCTTTTTGACGCGGCTGCAGCCATGGAAAAGGCGGTGGAAGAGGCTTTGGACCGCCGGGATTACCCCACGGCCTGCCGGGCCCTGGCCCAAGTCAAAGGCCCGGTGGACGCCTTCTTCGACAAAGTCCTGGTCATGGCCGAAGACCCCAAGCTGAAACAGAACCGCCTCCAGCTTTTGGCCCGCGTCAGCCAGACCTTTCTCAAGGTGGCGGATTTTTCCAAAATCACCACCTGAGATCGGCCTTTAAAAGACGGCTATTATAGTAGCCGCAGGCTCAGAGTCCCACGGCAGAAGCCTGCGGCTACAGTTGTTTCCAGGGTCGATTCACGCGATGATTAAGGGTGAGTAAAAAAATTCATTGAAGCAAATAAAAGAATGTAGCGCCACCCCCGGCGGCGTCGAAATCGCCGAGGGCGGCGGTTCTGCATTTGAGATATGTTGACGCTTTGGAGTAAGTGAATAAAATGCCTGGTTGGTTTCGCAAAAAAGAGCATGAACCTGAAGAGTCGGAGAAGGAAGGGGTAGGCCCCGCGGAGGAAGAAACCCAGGATCTGCCTCAGGCTCCAGGCGAGGAGGCGTTTTTGCCTCGGGCGGAAGAGGAGGCAGGTGCGCTCCTTGAGACCGTCCCCGCCGGAGAAGAATTAGCCGAAGAGGTTGCTGGGGCAGAAACTACCCCTGCGGCCGAGGCTGCGCCTGCCGCGCCCCGCCGGGGTTTTTTCCAGCGTCTGTTCGACCCCTATGAGTCCGTGGGCGAAACCCGGCAGGAGGCGGAGCCTCCTGTCACCGAAGAAGTGCCACCGGAAATGGAGCTTCCCCCGGTTTTTCCCGAGGAGCCCCTGGAACCTGAGGCACCGCCGGCCCCGGCTGAAGAAATCCCACCGGCAACTGTACCCCCGCCACTAGAGATACCCGAGGGCGCTCCCGAGGCCGCGGCGCTGCCTAAGGAGACTCCCGAACCCCAGGCGATCCCCGAGGAAGCCCCCATACCCCTTGGAATTCCCGAACAACCCCTCGAGCCCGCCCGGGAAGCCGAGGCGGAAGCGGCGGCAGAGGAGGGGATCATTGACCTGGAGGAGGTGCTCACCGAGGAAGAGCGGGCCGTTGAAATAAAGAAACGCCGCTTTCGCCGCTTCCGGGAGGGCTTGGCCCGCACCCGGAAAAACCTGTCCGGGGGTCTGGAGAGCCTGTTTCTGGGAGACCGGGAAGTTGACGCCGAAGTCCTGGAAGAGCTTGAAGAAATTCTCATCTCCGCCGATATAGGGGTAGATACCAGCCTGCGCCTGGTAGAGGTGATCCGGGACCGGGGGAAGCGCCGGGAGCTCAAGAGCGCCAACCGCCTCAAGCAAGCCCTCCGGGAAGAGATGGTGGCCCTGCTGCGGGGCCCGGAGCCGCCCCCGCGCCTGGCCCGGCCCTGGGTGGTCCTGCTGGTGGGGGTGAACGGCGTGGGCAAAACCACCACCATCGCCAAGCTGGCCTATCAGGACCGCAAGAAAATGCTAACGCCTCTGCTCATTGCGGCCGACACTTTCCGGGCCGCCGCAGTGGAGCAACTGGAGATCTGGGGGGAGCGGGTCGGCGCCCAGGTGGTGAAACAAAAAACCGGGGCCGATCCCGCCGCGGTGGTGTTTGACGGCCTCAGCGCGGCCCTGTCCCGGAACGCGGACATGGTCTATGTGGACACGGCCGGCCGCTTGCACACTAAGGTGAACCTGATGGAGGAGCTGAAAAAAATTCATCGCACGGCCGCCAAAAAACTGCCCGGCGCGCCCCACGAGACCCTGTTGATCCTGGACGCCACCACCGGCCAGAACGCCTTGAGCCAGGCCCGCCTGTTTCACGAGGCCGTGGGGGTGACGGGCATCATCCTCACCAAGCTGGACGGCACGGCCAAAGGGGGCATGGCCCTGGCCGTGGCCCACGAAACCGGCCTGCCGCTGCGCTACCTGGGGGTAGGCGAGGGGATGGACGATCTCCAGCCCTTTGATCCCGAGGCTTACGTGGCCGCCATCCTGGAATGAACCATGGAGTGGGAGATTGTGGGCAGAATTCCGGTTCAGCCGTTTCTTTTCCCCGGCACCCCTGCCGGGTCGGGCGGCGCTGAGGGCTGACGATGGCAAGGCCAAATCGTTTACCTCTGTGGCAGGCGTGGGGGCCCCCGGTAGTCTGGGCCCTTATCCTGGTGGCTTTGTCAGGGGACGTGGGCGCCAGCCCCAAAACCTTTCACCTGTTCCAATGGGTCGTGTCCACCTTCACCAATCTGTCCCCCAAAACCATCAAGCTCCTGCATCCCTGGTTTCGCAAGCTCCTACACGTCGTCTTTTACGGCATTTTGTCGGTCCTGTGGTTTCGGGCCCTGGTGCTTACGTTTCCGGAACGCCGAGGCGTCAACCTGATTTTGACTCTGGCCCTCACTCTGGGGGTTGCCCTCCTCGATGAGGGACACCAATACCTGGTGAGGTCCAGGAGCGGCGCCTTTCGGGACGTCGCTCTGGATATGACCGGAGCGATTCTTTTCACTCTGGTTACGGCCCGCCTTTTGAAAAGGAGGGTGAGGATTCCTTCCGAGGCCGAGGAGTCCCCCTTTTCCTGATGGCCTTTCTCTTCTGCTTGCATTGAAAAAAAAGCTGATTTATCTTCACAGGGTAGAAATAAATCCCTGGAGGACACGAAAAATTTCGGAGTGTTATATACGTGCTGCCTAAACGAAGAATCCGAAAATTTATTCCTGCGGTTATAGTGTTGGTGAGCGCTTTGCTGCTCGGGGCTTTTTCCCTAGCCGGCAAGGCCCAGGAAGCCGCCGGAGCCCCGGAAGGCGCCGGTTCCTTTTCCCAGGTGGTGGAACATCGTCTGCCCAACGGCCTGCAGGTCCTGATCCTGAGAGAACCCCGGGCCCCGCTGGTAACTCACCAGATCTGGTACAAGGTCGGCTCCCGCAACGAAGAGTTGGGGAAAACCGGTCTGTCTCATGTAACCGAACACCTGATGTTCAAAGACACGCATAAGTACAAGGCCAAAGAGTTTTCCCGTCTGGTGCAGAGAGCCGGCGGGCGGGACAACGCCTTTACCAGCAAGGACTATACTGCGTACTTCCAAAACGGGCCCAAAACGGAGCTCAAGCGCTGGATGGAGATGGAGGCGGACCGGATGCGGGGCCTCAAGGTGGATGAGAAGGCCTTTGAGACCGAGAAAAATGTGGTTTTGGAAGAGCGGCGCCTGCGGACCGAAGATGATCCCGTGGGTTTCCTGATGGAAGACGCCACGGCCATGGCCTACAAGGCTCATCCCTACCAATGGCCCATCATCGGCTGGTATCATGACCTGGAGACCCTGAACCGCCAGGACTTCCTGAAATACTACAGCACCTATTATCGGCCCAACAACGCCACCCTGGTGGTGGTGGGCGACGTGGACCCGAAGCAGGTCCTGACTTGGGCGGAACAGACCTATGGTCAGATTCCGGCCTCGCCCGAGCCCCCCCCGGTGACCGCCAAGGAACCCCGTCAGTATGGCGAGCGGCGGGTGGTGGTGCAGCGGGAGGCCCAGTTGCCCTATCTGGTCATGGCTTATCATGTGCCCAACTGGGAGAATCCTGATGCCTTTGCCCTGGAGCTTCTGGTGCATCTGCTCTCCCAGGGGCGCAGTTCCCGCCTCTACCACAAGCTGGTCTACAAAAAGCGCCTGGCCCTGGACGCAGGGGCCGATTATGGTCTGGACACGGCCGATGCTTCCATGTTCCTCTTTTACGGCCAGCCCCTGCCGGGAAAAACCGTGGCCCAGATCGAACGGGCCCTGGACGCGGAAATCAAAAACCTGCAAACGGACCTGGTGGAGCCCAAGGAACTGGAAAAAGCCAAAAATCAGGTAACCGCCAATTTTTACCTGTCCATGGATTCCCTCTTCTACCGGGGTATGGTTCTGGGCAAGTTGGCCTCCGTGGCCCGCTGGGACTTGGTCAAGGAATTCATTCCCAAAATCAACCAGGTCACGGCCGAAGACCTCCGCCGGGTGGCGCGCGAATACCTCGTGCCTGAAAACCGCACCATTGGCGTACTTCTGCCTATCCGCGGAGCCCGGCCCCAGGTTAGTCGTTCTCGGCCCGCCGAAAACGTCCATTAAATGGGTTATAGTTTTGATGGCCCGATAAAGGGTTGAAGCGCGGAATAGGGAATCCATCCGGAGGTAATTCTGAGAAAGCCTGTCGGCATGATAAAGAAATTTCTGGTCATTTGCCTGGTCATCATGATGGCGGCGCCGGCCGTGGCCCAAAAAGCCGCGCCTGCCAAGCTTTTGGGGGAGCGCCACCAACTTCCCAACGGTTTGGTGTGGCTGTTCTCCGAGCAGCGGAGCCTGCCCCTGGTGCGAGTTAATCTGCTGATCAAGGGCGGGGAGCTCTGTGATCCCCCGGACAAGGCCGGACTGGCCAACCTCACCGCTTTGCTCCTGACCCAGGGGACCAAAAAACGTTCGGCCAGCGAAATCGCCCGGGAGGTGGATTTTCTGGGCGCCAGGCTGGGGGCCAGCGGCAGCGATGACTATACCTCGGTGGGGTTGACGGTCCTCAAAAAGGGCCTGGAACCGGGTCTGGATCTCTTCCAGGATATCCTGTTGAATCCGGCCTTTGATAAAGATGAAATCAAGCGCAAGGTTTCCCAGCTGCAGGCTTCTTTTCAAACCGATCAGGATGAGCCGGGCATCGTGGCCTCCCGGGCCTTTCACCGCCGCCTGTTCGGGTCTCACCCCTATGCTCATCCGCCCAAGGGGACGCCCGCGGGCCTGAAAGCCATCGAACGCCAGGACCTGGTGGACTTCCACCGGAAATATTACCGCCCCAACAACGCCATCCTGACCATAGTTGGGGACCTCTCCTTCGAAGAGGCCCAGGCCTGGGTGACCAAAATATTCGGTGACTGGAAGGCGGAGCCCGTTTCATTGCCGGAGGTGCCGCCTCCCCCGGGGGTGAGCGCGGCGGAAGCCATTGTTATTGATAAGGATATCACCCAGGCCAATATCATTTGGGGCCAACTGGGGCTGGCCCGGGACAATCCCGATTTTTACGCTCTGCAGGTCTTGAATTACATCCTGGGCGGCGGAGGTTTTTCTTCCCGCCTCCTGACCAACATCCGGGAGAAACGGGGTCTGGTGTATTCCGCGGGCAGCAGTTTCGATGCCGGCCTGGAACCCGGGGCCTTTGCCATCAGTCTGGAAACCAAGAATTCGAGCGCCCAAGAGGCGGTGACCCAGGTCATTCAGGAGGTGGGAAAAATCCGCACCCAGCCGGTGAGCACCGATGAACTGGAGGGGGCCAAGTCTTATCTGATCGGCAGTTTCCCTTCCAAAATGGATTCGGTGGCCAAGCGGGCCGCGCTGTTGGCCTACGTCGAATTTTACGGTCTGGGTCTGGATTATCCCTGGCGCTATCCTTCCCTGATTAAAGACCTGACTCCTGCCGATATCCAAAAGACGGCAGAGAAATATTTGCATCCCGAGACATACCTCCTGGTAGTGGTGGGCAACCGGAGCGAATTGCCAGCCTTCGTCCCGCCCGCACCTGAGCCGGGAGAAAAGGAGAAGAAAGATGACACGGGCAAAAAAACCCAACCTTAGGGCCAGTGGACTGCTGGCCGCACTTCTGATGTTGACCCTGGCGTGGGGTCCGTCTCTGGCCCCGCAGCCGGCTGTGGCTGCTCCACTGGCGCCTGATACCTTTGCCGACATCGCGCAGAAATATTCCTCGGCCGTGGTCAACATCAGCACTCAGAAGACCTTCAAGGGCGGCAACTCCCGCCGGGAATTTTTCGGTCCCGGTCCCATGCCCAGCCCCCAGGATCCCTTCTGGGATTTTTTTGAAAAATTCATGCCGGAGATGCCTCGCAACCGCACCCAGAGATCTTTGGGCACCGGTTTCATCATCGATCCCCAGGGCCTGATTATTACCAACGATCACGTGGTCAAGAATGCTGACAAGATCAAGGTCAAGATGGCCGGCAAGGGCGGCAAGGAATACACCGCCATCGTCAAGGGCCGTGATCCGCAGACCGACATCGCGCTCTTGCAGATCGAAAGTAACGGCGATTTTCCTTACCTGTCATTGGGAAATTCCGATGATATCCGGGTAGGGGACTGGGTGGTGGCTATCGGCAATCCCTTCGGCCTGGGCCACACCGTCACCCAGGGCATCATCAGCGCCAAGGGACGGGTCATCGGCGCCGGCCGCTATGACAATTTCCTTCAGACCGATGCCGCCATCAACCCGGGAAACAGCGGCGGACCGCTCCTCAACCTGAACGGAGAAGTGGTGGGCATTAATACCGCGATTGTGGCCTCGGGCCAGGGCATCGGTTTTGCCATCCCTAGCACGTTGGCCAAAGACATCATCTCCCAGCTGCAGGAAAAAGGCAAAGTGGTCCGGGGTATGCTGGGCGTGCAGGTGCAGACGGTCACCCCGGAAATGGCTAAGGCCTTCGGCCTGTCCGAACCCAGGGGCGCCCTGGTGGCCGAGGTGCACCCGGATACTCCGGCGGAGAAGGCCGGCCTCCAACGGGAAGACATTATTGTGGAGTACAACAATATTCCCATCAAGGAGATGAATGAGCTGCCCCGCCTGGTGGCGGCCACGCCCCCGGGCACCCAAACCACGGTCAAGGTGCTCCGGGACGGCAAGGAGAAAACCCTCCCCATCACGGTGACCGAACTCAAAGAAGAGCGTTTTGCCGCGGAGCCCACGGAGGCGGAAGACGAAAGCACCATCGGGCTGGTGGTGGAGGACCTGGATCCCCGTCTGGCCCGGCGCTTCGGCCTCAAGGAAGCCAAAGGGGTGGTCGTGGTCAATATAGTGTCCGGCTCCAGCGCCGAAGAAGCCGGCCTGCGCCGGGGAGACATTATTCTGGAAATCAACGGCAAGGAAGTCAACGACGTCAAAACCTTCCAGAAAATTATGTCGCAGCAACCCAAAAAGTCTTTTTCCCGCTTCCTGGTCAGGCGGGAAGGCAGAACTCTCATCCTGGCGGTGGAAATCCCGGAGAAATAAGCCCAGGCCCGGTCAGGGAGGAACCATCCCTGGCCGCAGCCGGGTGGGTCGGAGCGGCTTCGGAGGCCGGGCGGCCTTCTGAGCCGCTCCTTGCCAGGGGGCGGACCTGCGTGTCCGCCCTTGGTTTGGGCCCGGCACCTGGGTGCGCGCCCTTACGAGGGTATCTTTTGGGAATCGGGGAAAATGGTGGGGAAGCCTTAGGGGCTCGAAGGCAGCGGTCACCGGGCGTGGCCGTGACGGTTAATTGCGGAGGCCACGGGTCGCGCCTGTAACCTTTTCACGGCAGCAAATAGAATGATGCTACGCCGCTCCGTTCCATCCAAAATTGAAAAGGGCGCCGTCCCTGGCGCCCCGAAGGCTTGGTAATTCCAGCCCCTGCTGTAATGAGCTGTTCGACTATAGTTATCGCAATTTTGGTGTCAGCCGTTTTTTGCCCGCGGCTTACTTCTTTTTGATGACCACCAGGGTGTCGTCATTGATCAGGGGATAGATTTCCTCGATGTGCTGGTTGAGCAGCGACACACACCCGAAGGTCCAGTCTTCCCCTGTGGCGTTCATGTAAGCGTCATGAGTGCCGTGGATGCCGATCTCCCCGCCGATATTGGCGTCGAAGGGGATGCGGCCGGTTTTTTTACCCTTGGTGAATTTCAGCCAATTGTGCATGTTGGGGTAATCCAACAGGATGAATTTATCCCAGCGGGGGTGGTCGAACTTGGTCACCACCCGGTACACTCCTTCAGGCGTACACCTGTCACCCTGGTATAACTTATCATTTCTGGGATTGGCCCCCAGGACGATGGGATAGGTTTTCAGCCGGGTGGTACCCCGATAGACGGTGAGCCGCCGAGGGATTTTCTGCACCCAGATAATGGTGGGTCTGACCCTCGGGTTTTTAAAGCCGTTTTTCTTCAGCAGGTCATTGATTTCCCGTTGTTCCGGCGTCAGGTTCCGAGGCTGGGGCTCGTAGGCCGCTAAATCCGCCGGGGTAGCCAGCGTCGATTTAGCCTCCAGCATTCTTTTCTTGCCGCCGCAACCGACCAATGACAGGACTAGAACAGGAAAGACAAGGAAAACCAACCAGTTCCGCATAGTAATTCCTCCCCCAAGTGTTACGTATGCGATAACGTGCCGACTATAGCAAAAGAGCCTGAGGTAGTCAAGGTTTTGAGTCAACATTTCTTTCAGGGTGCAGTAAATCAGCCCTGGTTTTTCCCTTATCTGATTGAAATATTCTTTGCGGGTGACGTGAGATTGCTTTTTTTGTCATGGTTTTGACTTGGAAAAAAACTTGCTTTACTTGCAGAAACCAAGTCATTTTTGTTCAGGTTAATAAAACCGCCATCCCTTCTCATTCCCTTGTAGTTGATCAGTGCCGCGACAGGCTTTTGACTCCACTCTTCTCCGGCCGGTGGGAGAAATATGCACCCGAATCACCAGTAATAACGGTGACCTACCCCCTCAAGGTTGCCGCGGCGGGGTTTCACTATCGCACTTGAGGGAAAAATCCGGTATTCTTAAAAAGCGGCCCCCTACCTTGACAGCTTATGGCTTTACACCTGATTATTGACGGCTATAATCTCATTCGCCAATCTCCCTGGCTGAGCCTTCTGGACGCCCGGGATCTGGAGGAGGGCCGGGAGGCCTTGCTCCGTACTTTGGCGGATTATCGTCAGTCGCGTCCCCAACACAAAATCACCGTGGTTTTCGACGGCTGGCAGGGGGGCGGCTTGAGGGAAAGCCGGGATGTGCACCGGGGTGTGGGCGTGGTTTATTCCCGGCGGGGCGAGCGGGCCGATGAGGTGATCAAGCGCCTGCTGGCCCGGGAGGGACGCCGGGCCGTGATGGTGAGTTCGGACCGGGAACTCCAGGATTTTGCCGACCGTAAAGGCGCCACCTGGGTCGCGGCCGGTGAGTTTGAAGCCCAGTATTTAAGCCCAGCCGAAGCTAACCTGGCTGGCGAAGAAGAAGACACGGCCACCCCGCGCCGTGGCGCCAAAAAAGGTCCGGCCCGTCGTCTCAAAAAAAGCCTGCGCCAAAAAAGGCAGCGCTTGCGCAAGCTGTAAGCGCTAGATTCAGAACTGGCTGAAAAAATAACCGCACCCAAAAAGAATATAAAAATGTAGCCGCGAGCTGAAGCTGGCGAAAATAAAAAAATGAGCGCAGGCTAAAGCCTGCGGCTATAAAATTTTTCCCGACCCCCCGCCCTCCAGCCTCAATTTTCTTCTTTTCGTTTTTCTCTAATCTTCTAGTGAGCCCTGCCGATAACGGATAAGAGGTTTATTATGGCGCCCCTTGTGCCTCCGCGCACCTGCCCGGCCGGGATGGACGGTTGTCCAGTTTTGTCTGAGCTCCTCAGCATTCAGGAAGAATGCCGTCGTTTGCGGGAGCTGGCCCAGACGGACTCCCTCACCGGGTTGTACAATCGGCGTTTTCTCATCAAGTCCCTCGACCAGGAAATGGAACGCACCCGGCGTACCTGTTTGCCTACCAGCCTGATCATGCTGGATCTGGATTATTTCAAGCGCTTTAATGACACGCACGGCCACCAGTTCGGGGATGCGGTGCTCCAGCGGGTGGCCCTTACTTTCAAAGAACACGTCAGAAAACTTGATATTCCCTGCCGCTATGGCGGTGATGAGTTTGCCCTGCTGCTGCCCGGGACCCGTCTGGCCCAGGCCGTGCGGCTGGCCGAGCGTCTCAAAGAGATTTTGGCCCAGTCCCGGGAGAAATTCCAGGAGCAGACCGCCCAGGTCACCGCCAGCTTCGGGGTGGAAACCTTCAACGGCCGGGAGGACCTGACCCCGGAAACCTTCCTGCAGCAAGCCGACCGGTGGCTTTTTGTGGCCAAGGCCCGGGGGCGCAATGTCGTCTGCCACTCCGATCTCACGCGGGTCACCCCGGAAGTCGGTCTTACTTCGGAAGAACGTCGAGCTTTTTTATTGCACACTTCTCATGAAGGCAGGACGGGTGGATCTTATGGCTGAGCCGAAATACTGTTGCGTTACCAGCGGTAAAGGGGGCGTGGGCAAAACCTGCCTGGCGGTAAATCTGGCCTTCGCTTTGGCGCAACAGGGGACTCGGGTCCTCCTGGTGGATGGTGATCTGGGATTGGCCAATGTTGATGTGCTCTTGGACCTAGAGGTGGAGGTAACCATCTGGGACATCCTCGATCGGGGGACCGAACCCGAGGCCACCCTGATCTCGGTCTACCCCGGTCTGGATATTTTGCCGGCCAGTTCCGGGGTGCCGGAAATGGCCAATCTGGGCCCCAATGACCAGGGTCTCCTTAAGGAAGTGCT
>Ga0114919_10002282_pt1 | contig 15489 bp, 10 predicted proteins | sample BlataG_FD_88682 | JGI IMG/M metagenome (GOLD analysis project Ga0114919, IMG submission 88682) | Deep subsurface microbial communities from Black Sea to uncover new lineages of life (NeLLi) - Black_00105 metaG | ecosystem: Environmental > Aquatic > Marine > Oceanic > Sediment | place: Atlantic... | reverse complement strand
TCGGCACCCGCGTTCCAGTTCGGGTCGCCGGGGTGCGAGCCCCAGGCGGCCAGCAGGGCCCCGAGGTCGGAGTGGTCGGTGTCACCGTCGCCATCGACGTCGCCGGGGCACTGCTGTTCTTCGACCACAACCAGCGTCAGGCCGGTCGCCCCGTAGTTCACGTTCCACTCAAGGCCGTCCGGCAAGTCCGGCAGGTAGACCGGGTTGAACTGGCCGGTGCGGCTGGCGTACCGCATGACTGTGAAACTGTCGCCGAGGCCCGGCGTGAACTCGTCGATGAGGCGGACGTCCAGTGTGCCCGCCAACGTTGCCGCACTGGTGACGATAACCCGGTCGTACTCCGAGATCGGCGTGGTTCCGCCGAGGCGGATGCGCAACGTGCCGGAGCCGGCCTGTGTGAAGCTGCCATCGACGTCGAATTGGCCCGTCGCGCCAGTGCCGATGCCGGGTATCAGGAAATCATTGTTCTCCACGTTGCCGTTGACCTCTCCGCCGCCGTACAGGTTGCCGTTGTTGACCAGGGGGGCGTCGACAACGGTGATTGTGGCTCCGTCCTGGATCGTCAGGTTGGCGTTGCTCTCGAAGGCGCTGGCATAGCCGGTGCCGTTGGCGGTGATCGGAGCGGTGGGCGTAACGGTGAAGGAATAGGCGTTCTGCACCAGGCGGTTGCAGGTGAAGGGGGCGTTCAAGTTGACGGTGCCGTAGTTCGTGAGCGTGCTGGCGCTGAAGTCGCCTTGGGTGTAGTTGAACGACCCATTATTGGTCATGTGCCCGGCGAACGTGCCGCCGTTGAAGGAGGCGTTGCCCATCTGCATGGTGGAGTTGTTGGTGAGGTTGCACAGGTAGTAATCGCCACCGCCGGCGTACGGGCCCCGGAGGATGGCGTTTCGCCACATGTAGAGCGGGCCGGCGTTGTGGGTGAAGTAGCGCGCCCGACAGTCGGCGCTGTTGTCCAGATTGACACCTTGGTCCGAATCATTGGTGAAGTTGGTCACCGTCAAGATGCCGCCATCCTGGTCGAAGTAGCCGCTGTGGTTGGTGAGGCTGGTGGCCGCCAGCCAGTCGGCGTTGAGTCCCATGTACAGGTAGCTGCTGGCGTACGGGTCGGCGTCCCCGTCCCAGATCTCGATGTTCCCGTCAATCTCAACCGTACCGCCCTCCTGCTCGTACTTGGCCAGCGATTGCGGTCCGATCAGCAGGTCGCCGCCGACGGTGAGGTAGGGATCCTCGTCATTCGTGTTGACCTTGTACCAGGCTCGGTGCGGCTGTGCGCCTTCGCAGCCGATCGTGAGATTGCCGTCGATGTCGACCACGCCGCCACTCTGGGTGAAGTAGCCGTCGCCGTACCAGCCGATCGAGATGTGATCGGCGTTGAGCCGGCCGCTCTTCATCAGGTAGGTACCGTCGCCGCCGGAGTTCAGGCCAATTTTCAGGCCGGCGCTGCCCTGCTGATCGAACGTGCCGCCGGTCTGCTCGAACAGGCCCACGGCGCCGTTACCGATGACGGCGTAGTTCACGGTCGTCAGCGTGCTGGTGGCTTCGGGACCTTTCAGCCAGTACGTTCCGGGCGCATTCTGGCCGACAAAGAGAAAACCGCACTGGTGGTATCCGTTGTAATGATCGAAGTCGCCGGGTCCGGAATAGCCCACATAGGTTATCCCGTTGACCGCGACGCCGTAGGTCTCGACGTTCAGGTAGAAATGCCCGGGGCCGGGGTCGTATTGGCCGACGTAGAGGTTCTCGAGGACCCAAAGGAAGGCATCTCCCTCCATCCATTCCCAGGCCTCGCCGTCGTCGCCCAGGTACATGTAGTCGGTCATGAGGCTGTTATCGAGGTGCCAAAGGGCTCCGTAGGCGCTCCCGTCGCCGTCGATCTTCAGGCTGTTGAAGCCCGAGGTGTTCGTGTCGTAATACACCGCCTTGTGAGCGCTGCCGCTGACTTCGATCCGCACGTCGTCGTTGGCCTGTGGGCAGCGGTTCAGACTCCAGTTGCTGCATGTGCTCCAGTTGCCGCCCGCGTCGGGGACGTAGTAGATGTCCGCGGCGTTTGCTCCGGCCGGCAACAGCACGCCGGCCAGCAGCCCCAACGCTGTTCCGATTGCGATAAGTCCTTTCAGTTTCATGACATACCTCCAGGTTCTTCCGCGAGTCTTCGTCATTCAGCCAAACGCTGGCCCTGGGTCGTCACACAGGGGTCCGAACTGGAGACGTGCGCTGCGTCTCCATAATGGATCACGAAAAAACGGCGCCCGACCCTCGGTAAACTGCTGAAGAACCGGTAAACGGTGCGGCTCAAGCCCTGGAGCGGCGTTCCGGAAACGGACGTAACCGAAAGCAGGGATTCGGCTTAGGTAGCAATCTGCTATAATTGACGCTGTCAGGGGAGCAGGGTTTTTCAGGCATGAGCGTGCCCGGCGAGGCAACACAACTGCTGCAAGCGCTCGACGCGCGCGATCCGTCGGCCGCCAGTCGGCTGTTTGCCATCGTGCATGACGAGCTGCGCGGCCTGGCGGGTAACTACTTCCTCAACCAGCCGCCCGATCACACGTTGCAGCCCACGGCCCTGGTCAATGAGGCCTTTCTGAAGCTGGTTGACCAGACCCGCATCGAATGGCAGAGCCGGGCGCATTTCCTCGCCGTGGCCGCCCGGGCGATGAGGCAAATCCTGATCGACCACGCGCGCCGGCGGGCTGCGGCCAAGCGCGGCGGCGACCTGTGCCGCGTGACGATGGATCAAGCGATCACGCCCATCACGGACGCCGACCCCGAACTGCTCGATCTCGATGACGCGCTGCAAAAGCTGGCGAGCATGGACGAACGCCAGAGCAAGATCGTCGAGCTGCGTTTCTTCGGCGGCATGACCGTCGAGGAAATCGCACACGTGCTCAACCTGTCGAAGACCACTATCGAGACCGAGTGGCGGATGGCCCGCGCCTGGCTCCGCCGCGAACTGACTAGCGGAAACACGCATTGACTCCCGAACGCTACCAACAAATCAAACGTGTTTTCGCAGAAGCGTGCCGCCGCGAACCCGCCCAGCGTGTCGCGTGCCTTGATCAGGCCTGCGGCGCCGACGCGGAATTGCGGCGTGAAGTGGAGGCCCTTCTGGCCCACGACCAGAAGACCTTTCCGGTCAAGCCGGGGATCTCCGCGGCCGCGGCCCTGGGATTGGATCACATGGATGTCCACGCCCGGGAGGGTTCTTCCGGACAGGCGGCTTTCCGCCCACCGACGGCCAAGGTCCCCGAACGGATCGGACACTACCGGATCATCCGCAAGATCGGGCAGGGCGGCATGGGCGTCGTTTTCGAGGCGGAGCAGGACCACCCACGCCGCACGATCGCGTTGAAGGTGATTCGACCGGGGATCGCATCGGAACAGCTCTTGCGCCGGTTCAAGCATGAAGCCCAGGTGCTCGGCTGCCTCCAGCATCCCGGCATCGCGCAGGTCTACGAAGCCGGCATGGCTGAGGTCGAGACCGAGAACGGTCTGGCGGTCGAACAGCCGTTCTTCGCGATGGAGTACGTCCGCGGCGAGCCGCTGAACGAGCTCGTCGGCCAGCGCGACCTGGGAACGCGGCGCCGGCTGGAACTCTTCGCTACCATCTGCGACGCCGTCCAACACGCCCACCAGAAGGGCGTCATCCACCGCGATCTGAAACCCGCCAATATCCTCATTGACGAAGCTGGGCAACCGAAGATCCTCGATTTCGGTGTGGCGCGCGTTACCGATGCGGATGTCCAGATGACCACGTTGCAGACCGATGTCGGTCAGTTGATCGGCACGCTCCCGTACATGAGCCCCGAACAGGTCGCCGGCGATTCCCGCGAACTGGATACCCGCTCCGACGTGTACGCTTTGGGTGTGGTCTGCTTCGAGTTGTTAACCGGCCGGCTGCCCTACGACCTGGCCGCCAAGACGATTCCGGAGGCGGCCCGGACGATCGCCGAAGAAGATCCAACCCGCTTGAGTTCGATCGACCGCGTCTTTCGCGGTGATCTGGACACCATCGTCAGCAAAGCCCTGGAGAAGGATAAGAACCGGCGCTATCAATCCGCTTCGGATCTCGCGGCTGACATCCGGCGCTATCTGTCCGACCAGCCCATCGCGGCCCGCCCTGCCACGACGCTGTACCAACTGCGCAAGTTCGCGCGACGCAACAAGACGCTGGTAGGAGCGGTGGCGGTGGCCTTCGCACTGCTGTGCGGCGGGCTGATTCAGGTCACGTTGGAGCGCAACCGGGCCGTACGGGCGGAACGCGCCGCTGAGCTCGGGCGTACCGAGGCCGAGCGCCAGGCTGCGATCGCCCAGGCCGTGAACGATTTCTTGAACGACGACCTGCTGGCCGCGGCGAATCCGGAGAGGCTGGGCCGCGACGTGACCGTGCGCCAAGTGCTGGCTCATGCCGCTGAGGCGATCGAAGGCCGGTTCAAGGACGAACCCTTGGTCGAGGCGGCGATCCGCTCAACTTTGGGAGAGACGTACCACAGACTTGGTGAGTATGACTCGGTGGCGTTGCACCTGGAGAAGGCGCTCGAGCTACGGCGGGCGGAACTGGGCGAGGACCACCGCGCGACGCTTACCTCGATGTGCGACCTGGGCTTCGCCTACGGGTATCTGGGTCGCTGGGACGAGGCCGAGCCGCTCTGTAGCGCGGCGCTCGAAGGCCGTCGGCGCGTGCTGGGCGATGACCACCCGGATACGCTGATGGCCATGAACAACCTGGCCACGCTCTACTTTCGCCAGGCCCGCTTTGACCAGGCGGAGCCGCTGTTGCTCGAGGCACTGGCGGGCCTTCGACGTGTGCTGGGCGAGGACCATCCCGACACGCTCGATCCTATGAACAACCTGGCTAACCTGTACGCCCGCCAAGATCGGTGGCAGGAAGCCGAGGTGCTGATGATCCAGACGCTGGAGACCAGACGCCGTGTGCTGGGCGCGGAACACCCGCGAACGCTGGTGTCCATGAACAACCTGGCCAGCGTCTACAGCCTGCAGGGCCGCTACGAAGAGGCTGAACCCTTGTATGCCCAGACGTTGGAGATCCGCCGGCGTGTGCTGGGCGAAGAACATCCCCGAACCATCGGTAGCGTCGGCAACCTCGGCTACGTGTACTGCAAGCAGGGCCGCTTCGACGAGGCCGAGCCGTTGTACCTCCGAGCGGCGGAGGGTCTGCGGCGCCTGCTGGGTGAGGACCACCCGCAAACGTTGTTGCGCATGTCCAATCTCGCCGCGCTGTACCATGACCAGGGTCGCGATGAGGAGGCCGAGCAGCTATACGCCAAGGTCCTGGAAGCCCGCCGCCGCGTGTTGGGTGAGGACCACACCGACACGCTCGCGAATATGCAAGGCCTGGTTAGATCTCTGATCGCGCTGGGAAAGCTGGAAGAAGCCGAGCCGGTCGCGGTCGAATGCTACGAGCGTAACCATAGTGTGCACGGTCCCGACCACGACGAGACCCGCGACGCAATGGAACTCCTCGTCGAGCTGTACGAGGCCTGGGACAGACCCGAGCAGGCCGCCGAATGGCGGGCAAAGCTGCCGGCAACCCAACCGGTACCCCCGGACGAGCCACCCGCCTCCGCCGACGAGTAACGGGGCGCCTGCAATCCCCCGTGGGCTTTAGTCCCTTCTTGGCGTGGACGCGTTTCGCTTATACTCCCGCCCGATGGTGACGTGAGACAATGACGCGCATGCCTTTGAACTGAGTAAAGCCATGAGCAGCAGTCCTGACAAACGTTGCTACATCGGCATCGACGTCGGCACCGGCAGCGCCCGGGCCGGGGTTTTCGACGGCAACGGCAAAATGCGGGCGGCCGCCACACGCGAAGTCCGAATCTGGCGACCGCAAGCCGACTTCGTCGAGCAGTCCTCCGACGACATCTGGCGGGCAACTTGCGCCGCAGTCAAACAGGCGTTGTCCGACGCCGACGTCAAGGCCGAACATGTGCGCGGTCTCGGCTTCGACGCGACCTGTTCGCTGGTGGTGCTCGACGCCGACGATCAGCCCGTTACTGTCAGCCCCACCGGCAACGACGAGCAGAACATCATCGTCTGGATGGACCACCGGGCGATGGACCAGACGCACCGCATCAACGCCACCAAGCATGACGTGCTGAAGTATGTCGGCGGCACGATCTCGCCGGAGATGGAGACTCCCAAGCTGCTGTGGCTGAAGGAGAGTCTGCCGCAAACCTGGCAGCGGGCGGCGCGGCTTTTCGATCTGCCCGATTGGCTGGTCTACCGTGCGACCGGCCACGACACGCGCTCGCTGTGCTCGACCGTGTGCAAGTGGACGTATCTCGGTCACGAACAGGCTCGCACGAAGGGCAGCGTCGGCCGGTGGGAGGACACGTTCTTCCGGCAGGTGGGCCTGGCCGATCTGGTGGACGAGGGCTACCAGCGCATCGGCACACGCGTTCGCCCGATGGGCGAGCCGGTCGGCAAGGGGCTCACCGAGAAAGCGGCCGGCGAGCTCGGGCTCAGATCCGGCACGCCGGTGGGTGTCTCGATCATCGACGCGCACGCCGGCGGCCTCGGCCTGCTCGGCGCCCCGCTCGACGGCAAGACGCCTACGCAGGCCGAGCTCGAAACGCGTCTGGCCCTGATCGGCGGCACCTCCAGTTGCCACATGACCGTTTCACGTGCAGCACGCTTCATCCCCGGCGTGTGGGGGCCGTATTACTCGGCGATGGTCCCCGGCATGTGGCTGACCGAGGGCGGGCAGTCCGCCACCGGGGCCCTGGTCGATCACGTGATCTTCGCGCACGCCCGCGCGGCCGAGCTACGACAGGAAGCGAAATCAACGGGCCAGACCGTCTACGAACTGCTCAATCAGCGCCTCGACAAACTTGCGCAGACGCTGGTGCGAGATGAGCCGCTGGTGCGAGATTCCAATCTCGCACCAGCCGCGCAGCTCACACGTGAGCTGCACGTATTGCCGTATTTCCACGGCAACCGCTCGCCGCGCGCCGACGCCACGCTGCGCGGGATGATCTCCGGGCTGATGCTCGGCGACAGCGCGGATGATCTGGCCCGGCTTTACCTGGCGACGATCCAGGCCATCGCTCACGGCACCCGCCACATCATCGACACGCTCAACGCGCAGGGCTACCGCATCGAGACGGTCTTCGCCTGCGGGGGCGGCACGAAAAACCCGGTATTCCTGCGCGAGCACGCCGACATCACCGGCTGCACGCTTATCCTCCCGCGCGAGCCGGAGGCCGTCCTGCTCGGGTCGGCAATCCTCGGTGCAGTCGCGTCCGGCGACCGCGGGTCGGTGCTGGAGGCGATGACCAGGATGAACGTCGCGGGTGAAGCGATCGGCCCCGCCGGCGGTAACGTCAAGCGCTACCACGACGCCAAGCACCGCGTGTTCCAGCGCATGTACCGCGACTTCATGTCGTACCGCGGGCTCATGGAAGGCTGACGCCGGGCTATGCCCGGGTGAGAAACGTCCGGCCGGGGGGTTGCCTTGTGCGGCCCCGCTTGCGTGGGCATCCGCGAACGGGTAGAGTGATTTGACTAGCGGAGTGCAGGCGTTAGCGTTGGTCGCTCCTTGGCTGCCGTATCCCGGACGTCGACTGCGTAACCCTGCGAGGAGTATTCGGTTCTCACGCACCCTCGGATGGAGAAGGGGCTGTTTGTCGTTGCCTGAGACGGAAAGCCCCCGCGGGCACGCCTTCAGCATCGTGCATCAGGCTTCGGCCCCGGTCGCATCCGGCGGCACCGGGACAAAGGGAGTCACATCATGCTGACGCGCGCGTATCCCAAGGAAGCCAGCCTGAAGGACGGGCACCGTGTCATGCTCCGTCCGCTGAACAACGGCGACTTCGAGAAGCTCTACGCCTTCTTCCAGGCATTGCCGGAGGAGGACCGGCTCTTTTTGCGGCACGACGTTACCAATCCGGAGATCGTGCGCAGGTGGGTCGAACAGATCGATTTCGACCGCGCGATCCCGCTGGTCGCCGAGGACGGGGGCAAGGTCGTGGCCGACGGCACGCTCCATCTGGCCAACCACGGCTGGTCGCGGCACGTGGGCCATATCCGCCTGGTGACGGCGCGCACGCACCGCGGCGTCGGACTGGGTACCGTGATCGCCCGGGAGCTGGTGGCGCTGGCGGAGGAGCGCGAGCTTGAGAAGCTGCAAGTGCAGGTCATCCAGAACAACATCGGCTCGGTCAAGATGTGCGAGCGGGTCGGGTTCAAGATGGAAGCCGTCCTTAAGGACCTGGCCAAGGACCAGAGGGGTCAGAGGCGCAACCTGGCCATCATGACCAGCGACGTGGCAGACCTCAGCCAGATCATGGAGGACTGGATCCAGGATTCGATGCTGGCGCAGTATCGGGTGCCGGGTGAGGGGGTGGCGTAGCCGTCGGCCCGCTGCGGTTGCCGCCCGGCGTGCGTTGGCCTGACACGCCGGGCAGGCCTTCCGCGCCGGTCGCGGCCCTGGTCGATTTTCCATCGGGGATTTGACGGCCGGCGGCTTTTTCGGTACACTTTTGTTAAGCGGGTTAAATAGGAACGCGGTTAAGCAAGTGCCCCGGAGTGTGGGTGAGTGCAGTACGGTGCGGAGCCCTGTGAGTTCACGCAGAGCTGCGCCGAGCAATCGTCTTTTTGACCTCGTGCGCTCCAGTCACATTTTTGCCTCCCTGGTACGCGAAGTCCTGGAAGTGCAACTGCTCCGCGAGGCCAGCCCGCTCCCGCTCACCGTCTCGCAATTCCATCTGCTCAAGCTGATGTCCAGCGATGGACAGCACCAGCTCGGCCAGGTGGCCGACTTCCTGGGCGTCAGCCCGCCCGCCGCCACCAAGAACATCGACAAGCTCGAGCGGCTGGGCCTGGTGGTGCGGACCCCGTGCAAGGGCGACCGCCGGGCGACGTTGCTGTCGGTCAGCCCCAAGGGACGGCGCCTGGTGCGGAAATATGAGGAACTCAAGGCCGCCCGCCTGGCGCCGCTGTTGGAGCGTTACCGTGCGGCAGAGCTCAGGCGGCTGTCTGAACTGCTCCAGCGGTTTTCGGTGTCGCTGCTCGAGCTGGAGCAGCCCGGCCCGGGCTTCTGTCTGCGTTGTGCCGGCTACCTCGAGGATGGCTGCCCGGTGGGTCGTGTCCGCGGCGGCTGCCCGTACCAGAAGGTCCCGGGGATACGCCCCAACCAGCGTGCCGAAGTGGAGCGGTGATGACTTCTAGCGACAGCCCGGTAACGTGGTGGCCCGGAGGCAGGGCCGGCTTGTAGGGAACGTCCCATGAAATACTGGCGAAAACCGTTGGACCTCGACCAGGTCAAGATTCCCCACGGCGAAGTGCGCATCATCGCCGACCGCTGCAAGGGCTGCGGATTCTGCGTCGAGTACTGTCCCAAGGACGTGTTGGTCATGTCCAAGGAGTTCAATCGCAAGGGCTATCATCCGCCGGAGGTCGTCAAGCACGGCGAATGCGTCAACTGCAACCTCTGCGAGATGATTTGCCCCGATTTTGCGATCTTCAGCGTAGCTATAGAGGACGGCGAGGCCGAGGCGGAAACCGCTGAGTCACTGCGACCAGCCGAGGCCACCTGAGCACCGTCTGGGCCGAGCAGGATAAGGAGGACGGCAATTGAAAACTGACCCTGCGGGCGTCCTGAGCGGCGCCCACTATCTGGACGGCGACTTCGCGTGTGGCGAAGGCGCGATGGCGGCCGGGTGCCGCTTCGTGGCCGGTTACCCGATCACGCCCTCCACGGAGGTCGTCGAGCGCATCTCGCGCCGGTTCCCCATGATGGGCGGGACGTTCATCCAGATGGAGGATGAGCTGGCCAGCATGGCCGCCGTGGTCGGCGCTTCCTGGACCGGCACCAAGTCCATGACCGTCACCAGCGGGCCCGGGTTCAGCCTGATGATGGAGAACATCGGCCTGGCCGCCATGATGGAGACCCCCTGCGTGGTCGTGGATGTGCAGCGCGGCGGACCCTCCACCGGGCTGCCCACCATGGTCGGACAGGCCGACATGATGCAGGCTCGTTGGGGCTCGCACGGCGACTACGAGCTGATCGCCCTTTGCCCGCAATCGCCGCAAGAAGCCTTCGATTTGATGATCGACGCGTTCAACCTCTCGGAACTCTACCGGGTTCCGGTCTTGCTCATGACGGACGAGTGTGTCGGGCACATGACCGAGAAGGTCGTCATTCCGCCGGCGGAGGAAATCGAAATCGTGCCGCGCGCGCTCACGGCCCAGTCGCCAGAGGAATTCCTGCCCTATCGCGTTGATGGCAACTACATTCCGGAATTCGCGCGCGCCGGCGACGGCTATCGCTTCCATACCACCGGGCTGACGCACGACGAGCGCGGCTACCCGGTGATGAGCGCCGAGTGCCAGGAGATATGCGTCCGGCGGCTGATCGAGAAGATCACGAAGAACGCCGACAAGATCGTCCGCTTTGACGAGGAAGAGACGGACGGCGCCGACGTGGTGGTGGTCACATACGGCATCACCGCCCGCGTGGCCCGCATGGCTATCGACATGGCGCGCGAGCGGGGCGTAAAGGTCGGTGTCATCCGTCTGATCGTGGTCTGGCCGTTCGCTGAGAAGCTCATCCGTGAGCTGGCCGGGAAGATCAAGGGCTTTGTCGTGCCCGAGATCAACTACGGCCAGATCGTCCTTGAGGTCGAACGCTGCGCCGCGGGGAAGTGTGCCACGGTGTCCGTGCCCCACGGCGGCGGGAGCGTGCACGAGCCCGATGACATCTGCCAAGCCATCTTGGGGGTAGCCAAATGAGTACAATTGTAGAAGAACCCAAAGTCGCCACTGAAGAACACCCCGTCGCCCCGTTTCTGCGCATGGATCGCATTCCGCACATCTGGTGCCCGACCTGCGGCATCGGCACAGTGGTCAAGTGCTTTGCGACCGCGCTGGAGGAGACGAAAGTCGATCTGAACAAGACCATGATTGTGTCCGGCATCGGCTGCACCGGCCGCGTGGCGGGCTACATGAAGCTGGACGCCTTTCACACCACCCACGGACGGGCCATTCCTTTCGCCACCGGACTGAAACTCAGCCGACCCGAGCTGCTGGTGACCGTCTTCTCGGGCGACGGGGATCTGGTGGGAATCGGCGGAAACCACTTTATCCACGCCGCCCGGCGGAACATGGACATGCTGGTCATCCTGGTCAACAACTTCATCTACGGCATGACCGGCGGGCAAAACGCCCCGACCACCCCGCTGGGCGCGCGGACGTCGACCATGCCGTACGGCAATTTCGAGCGGCCGTTCAACTTGCCGCACCTGGCGGCCAGTTGCGGAGCGACCTACGTGGCCCGCTGGACCAGCCTGCACACCCGCCGCTTGACCAAGGCCTTCAAGGAAGCCATCCAGCGCAAGGGCTTCCGCTTCGTTGAAGCCATCGCCCCGTGCTCGACGTTGTACGCGCGGCTGAACCGCCTGGGCACGGGCTTCGACCTGATGCGCTTCTATCACGACCACTCCGAGATCCGCCACGGAGCCGACCCCGCCGACGTGGGCATCGGCTTCCAGGACAAGATCATCTGCGGGAAGTTCGTGGACGAGGAACGACCCACCTTCACCGAACTGATGAACGAGCACTACACCAAAACACTTGGCGACAAATACGTGCCCATGCCGCCGGAAGGCGGCCTGCTCCGTGAGCCGGTCCACAGCCCCGAGCCTGAGGAAGCGGTCGTCACGGGGAGGGATGACTCATGAGTAGGACGGAAATTCGCATCACCGGCTTCGGCGGCCAGGGCGTCGTGCTCTCGGGCTACATCATCGGCCGGGCCTGCTCGATCAACGCCGGCCTGCACGCCACCATGACCCAGAGCTTCGGCCCCGAGGCGCGCGGTTCGGCGTGCAGCTCGACGTTGGCGGTTATGGACACGGAAGTGCTCTATCCCTACACCCGTCGCCCGGACATCTTCGTGGTCATGTCTGCCGAGGGCTACGAGAAGTATCACGACGAGCTCAAGGATGAGGGGATCCTGGTTTATGAGAAAGACCTGATTGACCCGACGTTCAAAGAGGGGCAACCGGCCTTCGGCGTACCCTCCACCCGAATCGCGGAATCGCTGGGGAGGACCATCGTCCAGAATATCGTGATGTTGGGGTTCTTCGCCGCGGTAACGCAAATCGTCTCACGCGAGCAGATGCGCGCGGCGGTAGAAGCGTCGGTGCCGCCCGGGACCGAGGAGCTCAACCTGCGGGCCTTCGACGCCGGCTACGCCTATTTCGAGGAAGAGTACGGCGAGAAGAAGCCGTCCGCAGCCGGCGAAAAGGCTGCCACGGAGAGCGCGACGGCCAAGGGTTGACGGCCCCGCGCCACCGGCTGATAGCTCAAAAAAGGAAGGAGCGCGTGAACGCTCAGCGCAGACAAACGCGAGAGTTGTCCGAACCTGTAAGCGACAAGCGGGCGCTGGTGATCGGCGGCGGAATCGCCGGCATCCAGGCCGCCTTGGACCTGGCCAACGCCCGCGTCCGCGTGACCTTGGTGGAGAAGTCGCCGACGCTGGGCGGCCGCATGGCCCAGCTCGACAAGACCTTCCCCACCATGGACTGCTCGATATGAATCCTCGGGCCGAAGGCCATGGATGCCGGTCGGCATCCCCTAATCGAGCTGGTCACAAACGCGGAGGTCATCGACTGCAAGGGCGAGCCGGGCAACTTCCGCGTCCGCGTGCGCAAGAACCCGCGCTACGTCCATGAGGATCTGTGCGTCGCCTGCGGCCTGTGCGTGAACGTCTGCCCGCAGGTGGGCGGGAATGAGTTCGACGTCGGCCTGAAGGCCCGCAAGGCAATTTACCGGCCTTTCCCGCAATCGGTGCCGGCGGCCTACGTGATCGAGCCCGAGGCCTGCCTCAACCTGGGCGGCTACCTAAGCGAGAAGCAGCACAAGCGGCTCGAGAAAATGCAGAAGATCAAGCAGAAAAAGGAGCCGGCCTACTACAGCCCCATGCTGGTCTGCGGCCACTGCACTAACGCCTGCGACGTGGACGCGATCGACTTCGACATGCCGGCGGAGGAGCTCGAGCTGGACGTCGGGGCGATCCTGGTCGCCGTCGGCTTCCAGGAGTTCGACGCACGCAAGCTGGGCAACTACGGCTACGGCCGTTTTCCCAACGTGGTCACCAGCCTGGAGTTCGAGCGGATGCTGAATGCCTCCGGCGTGACGCAAGGGCACGTGGTGCGGCCGTCGGACATGAAGACACCCAAGCGGATCGTGTTCATCCAGTGCGTCGGGGCGCGCGGCGAGGGCGGCCGGCCCTATTGCAGCCGCTTCTGCTGCATGAACGCGGTGAAGGACTCGATGCTGGTGCGCCAGCACGACCCCGAGGTCGAGGAGGTGACGATCCTCTACACCGACCTGCGGGCCTTCGGCAAAGGCTTCGACGATTTCGTGCAGCGCTCGCGGGACGAGCAAAGTGCCAAGTATATCCGTGGACGTCCCGCCAAGATCGACGATGTTCCCGAGGACGACACGCTCGAGATCTTCGTGGAAGACACTCTCGGGCACCGGCAGCAACGCATTCCCGCCGACTTGGTCGTGCTCTCGGTCGCCGCCGCCCCCAACGACGGCGCCATCCAACTGGCCTCCATACTGGGCATCCAGACCGATCAGTACGGCTTCATTGCTCGAAGGGATCCGGCCATCTCCGCGGTGGAATCCACTCGCGAAGGCATCTTCGTCTGCGGCAGCGCGGTGGGGCCGCAGGTGATTCCCGACTGCGTCGCGCAGGCGTCGGCGGTCGCGGCCCGGGCCCAGTTGTTCCTCACCGGATACCGCGTCGAGGAGGAAGAGGAGACCGTCGAGCCGTTGGACCTGTCCGGTCCGCCACGCGTCGGCGTGATGGTCTGCCATTGCGGGATCAACATCGCCGGCGTGCTGGATATCGACGACTTGGTGCAACGCGCCTCCGCGATCCCGGACGTGGTCGTTGCCACGGGCAACCAGTTCGCCTGTTCCGTGACCGGGCAGGAGGAGGTCGTCGAGCTGATTCGCGAGCACAAGCTGAACCGCGTGGTGATCGCTGCGTGTACGCCGCGTACGCACGAGCCCGTCTTCCGTGAAACCTGCGCGCAGATCGGCTTCAATCCGTACTTGCTCGAGATGGTCAACATCCGCGACCAGTGTTCGTGGGTGCACGCCAAGCAACCTGCCGAAGCTCAGGAGAAGGCCCGCACGCTGATCCGCATGGGTGTCGCTCGGGCCCGCCATCTCGAGCCGCTGCAGGAAGGTGAGGCGCCCATGACCCGGGCGGCATTGGTTATCGGCGGCGGTATCGCGGGCATCGAAGCGGCCACCGACCTGGCCGTGCAGGGCTTCCCCGTCACGCTGGTCGAGAAGACCGATCGGCTGGGCGGTCGCCTGGCGCCCCCGAACTTGAAGTACCTCTATCCCAACCTGCGCCCGGCTGCCGACGTGCTGGAGGAAAAGATCAAACGCCTCAAAGACAGCGGCGCGTGCGTCCTGCTCAACACCGAGGTCGAGAACATCACCGGCTTCGTGGGCAACTTCGAGGCGACTCTGAAACGTAGCGCCGGACCTCCGAGTCCGGCGTCAGACAGGGAATCCGCCGAAGACGTCGGACCGGGACGTCCGACGCTACCGGGAGACGCCGAGGTGTTACCCGTCGGAGCGATCATCCTCGCCCTCGGCGCGGACCTGCACGACCCGCAGGGTGAATACGGCTACGGCAAGCTCCCGAACGTGATAACCAGCGCCGAGTTCGAGCGGGCGCTCTTCGAGGACGAGACGGGCGTCACCGTCGCCGGGGAGCGGCCCAAGCAGGCCTCGTTCATCTTGTGCGTCGGCTCGCGCGAGCCGGAGGGCTTCACCGGCTGCTCACGCTATTGCTGTCCGACCGCGATCAAGCAGGCCATCCACCTCTGTCGCCAGGGAATCGACACGACCATTTTCTACCGCGACATTCGCACGATCTCCACCGGGGCCGAGGAGATGTACCGCGAGGCACGCGGCATGGGCGTGCTCTTCGTGCGCATCCCGCCCGGCGAGAAAGTGGAGCTGGTGGGCGAGAAGCACGCCGAGGGTGTGCGTTGCTTCGACGATCTGCTCGGTCGGCGGCTGGAGGTTCCAACCGACCTCGTGATTCTGAGCGTCGGCATGCGCCCGCGCCAGCCGGAGACGGACAAGTTCCACGACATGCTTAAGGCCGGCGTTGGGCTGGATGGTTTCTTCCTGGAACGCCACCCGGAGCTCGCCCCGGTAGAGACTGCGGTTGAGGGTGTGCTGCTGGCCGGCACCGTCCAGGGGCCGAAGGACATCGTAGACACCGTGGCCCAGGCGTCGGCCGCGGCCGCCAAGGCCTCCGTGTTCCTGGCGTACGACAAGGTGAGGCAGGACCCCGCCGTCGCGGTGGTGGATGAGGTGAAGTGCCGCGCCTGCGGCCGCTGCGTCGAGATCTGCCTGTTTCAGGCGCCGCAACTGGTCGAGATTGAGCCGGGGATTCATGCGGCTCGCATCAACGCCGCGTTGTGCAAGGGC
>Ga0114919_10002281_pt1 | contig 15490 bp, 24 predicted proteins | sample BlataG_FD_88682 | JGI IMG/M metagenome (GOLD analysis project Ga0114919, IMG submission 88682) | Deep subsurface microbial communities from Black Sea to uncover new lineages of life (NeLLi) - Black_00105 metaG | ecosystem: Environmental > Aquatic > Marine > Oceanic > Sediment | place: Atlantic... | reverse complement strand
TGCTTCGCTTTACCCGCTTTTAGAAGCCGGTCGAAGGACCCGCAATGATGACTCAATACTTCCCCTGAGTCTAATCATAACATAAGGCTTCTCCATCATTGGTTCAGCGAACATCGCATCATTACACGTCACACCATGCAGCACCCCCACAGGTACTCTAATCATTTTGTATTTACCTCGCTGTAGGATTCTCACCCTCACTTTACGGGGGAGAATCCTACTATACCATAGTAGTACAACCCACCACAGCTTGCGAGGCTTCACTACAACAGCACGTATCTTTCTCACTGGGGGGACTACCCAACGCCAAGCGTTGTCTTAGGGAAATGCTCCCTGTACTCCTCCTTGAACGCTTCATATGCCTCTGTCTTCTCGTCTATTACTATACGCAGGGCAGTCTGTCGCGTTCTGAACTCCTCATTGGCGTGGGCTCTCTCTTTTGTGATTGCGACGTGCTGTGCCGTCAACTCATCCATCTCTCCCTTCATCGCGGTCGCATTACTAACGGCATCCTCTTTACTCAAACGCTCGGGCATATAGCCTCCTCGGTTAATGTTGAATAATACGAGGCGTGGGGATAACAATCAAATCCTCACCCTCTCTCGCTCGTTGAATCGAGGGCATCATGCGCTCTCGACCGACTTCATCTACAATCGTGTTTCCGGCGCGTGCGGCTCCACGCTTCACAGCGTCCTTCATCTCGGGGTGGGCTGAGATAAATCGTTTCATCTTGCCCTCCAACAGCTGTGTCGCTCGATTCGGTTCCATCCCGGAGCGCATAAGGTCCCGGTGTTGCTCAGGGACGTTCCGCGCAACAGCCTCCTCGATTCGCTGTTCATCGACACCACAACGCTGAATAACCCTATCCATTCCATACCCCCATTCTCCGGATTGAAGGATATTCCAACAGGTCATCATCACACCATACAAGCCGCCAGTGCTCCGCATTCCGTAGCAAAATCCAGTCCGCGATATCATCTGGTTGAACGACCTCTTTGGGACCTCCGAAATTGTATCCACCGTAATCATACGCCCACGCCACCAACCAGCTACAAATCGGGTACTTGCCAATGCGAGCTGCACGCCGGCACCAGAACGTATCCCGCCCACGTATCCTAGACAGCAGATAGTCCCCGAGATGCAACAGTATTTTCGCCCCGCCGTATTTCTTGTTGACTTGGGCGAGAGCCCACGAGCGGATACGCTCACGAGCGTTCTCACTCATCGGAGCGTGACGGAACACAGCAATTGTATCCCGGTTCTCCGCTATGCGACCGAGAAGCGAGTTGCGCTTGACGCGGCGAAGCGCTTCAACCAAGTCCCGGTCGCCCACCGAGACTCCTACATGATTGAAAATGGTCCGCGTCTCATCGGACGGCGTAGTGCTATAACGCCTGATGAGTCCGCTTAATCCTGACTTGCCTCGGAACAGCACCACATCTCCGGGCATCATCGGTTTCAGTTCCACGAATATCTCCTCAGCTACGTTCATAATTGCTTTGTGCGCGCTTGTCATACGTCCTCCTATACGGACATAATGGATTCGAGTACCATATCAGCTTCAAGTCCGTCCTCAGGCGACAACGACAATACGTATCGGGGCAGTTCTCCCGAGGCTCCAACCATCGCGCCAACGACAGGTCACCTTTCTCTCTGAGCCGCTTCATCGCCCAAATCCTCCTGCGGTCTCAACCGCCAAAGCAAGATTGCGCGAGAACTTCTTGCTGAATCCGAGCTGAACAACCTTCTCCACTGTCTCCTCGAAGTCCCAAACGGGCTTGATAGTCGCTCGGGAGGAGAAAATGTATAGCACCTCAAGTGGTGTTCTCTTTTTAGATTTGCGCCGCACTATCATCGGCACGCCGGAGCCCTTCCCCCGAATAATGAACGGTGTCTTCTTGCGGCCTCCCCGAGAGACAGCAACCAGCTTCCCACCGCCCGACCCGTGGCGGCGATAGTTCCTCAACAACTCCGCCGGTCGCCATCGCTGTTTCACCTTGCCGGTCGAGGTCCTGAACTTCTTGGTCTGGAGGAACTGACCCGGGAGAGCGAACGATGCACCCTTGTCTCCACCGCCTCCGCCGCTTTGGCGTGAAGGCTCGCGCTGTCCGCCCTCCTCGTGTATAGGCATAAACGTGCTGATGCGCTCCGCTGTATACACGGCGGAGAAAGCACGACCAGTCTTCACGTCACCTTTCTTAGCAGGAATGATGCGAATGCCGCGAGGAATGAACTCAGAGTGCAACTGGAACTCCAAGCGGGTCCGCATCTGCACGCCCGTCTGAACTGTCTTCGCTATCTGCGTCAACGACTTCGCGAACGCAAACGGGAACTGTTGGCGCTGTATACTCGATAGCGCTCTGATTGTATCAGCGCTCAGTACTTTTATTGCGTTTGGCATCTTGTTCCTCTACAATCTCCCAATACCAGACTTGCAATCCATCCGCGAGCCGTCGGTATATACCTTTCAGAAACGGGTCGTGTTCCAAGTCGAGCCAGTAACAGACTCTGTTCACAATCAGTCTCATCAGTACCATACACCGCCTCCCTACCAGTAATATACGAGAAAATGCCACACCTCGACCGCTGTAAATATGATAATTCCAAGCCACACAAAATACAACCCAAGGGCCAATCTAATCATCAGACCTCCGCCGGGGTCGAGGTCTCAGCGACCGCTCCCACTCGGTATGAGCTGGCTGTCTCCGAGCGCTCGCCTCATCGTAACTGTGCATGTATCCGAGGACGGCTTGACCGGTCCCGAGGTTCAACGACCTGAGCGATATATCGCCACTCTCACTGATACCTATCCATACCGGGCTCTCCTCGCTCGAATCCTCGCAACACTTCTCCATGGCCGAGAGGAGCGAGAGAAGCCGCTTGCGGTTGAGACAAAGAATGCGCCCACGGTCGAGCGTCCGTGCCATCAACCTCCCAATCGCTCCCTCAACCTCGTCACTGGTCTCGCTGAACCGCCGGGACGTCACTGACGTTCCCTTCCCGTCAGTAGTCTCAACGGCCAGCGTCTCAAAGCCGTTCGCCTTGACTGCGGCGTGTTCGAGGAGCCCGTTGAACTTCCGGTCGCGAGGAACCGAGGACAAGAGACTCTTAGCACTGTCCTTGGTAATGCGTGCCGCCTCGACTCCCAACGGCTCTCTCGGAAGCGGAACCTGACGTTGTACACGCTCGGGTACTCCCTCCACGAGCAGGGAGGACTTCTTGTTGCTGGCGAGCGCGGAGCCGTTCTGAAACAAAACGAACGCGCCGTTATCGCCCACTACATCTTGAGCCAGTAGCTGTACACGATTGATAATCATCGTATGAGTGTCCCGAATGAGGTGACTTGCTCCACGTGAATCCCGTCCATCTTCTGCAACTCCTCGATAGCGTCTTTGAACTCGGTGAGCGTAGCGCGGAACTCAAACAAACACTTGTTGCACTGAATCATCTTCGGCATTCCTACACGGTCCCGGCGGAACGGACCCTCACCCACGGTCCTCATCATCAGGTGGTCCCTGTAATACCCACCGATGCCGACCGTGCCTTTGTATATCGTGTCGATGTCCTCTTTGAACCGTAGCACTATCTGCCGGTCATCAGTTGTGTATAGGATGAACTTCAAAGTCGCCATCATCTCTCCTCTCGTTTTGATTTCGCTATAAAACCGCTATGCCTCAACTCGCCCGGGGATACTCTCCCTATCTACTTCGTAAACTACCTAAAGTAAAGCAGACGTAATAAGGTGGTATACACAGAGCATATCCGTTCATAGCGTTTTTATAGCGTTCCACAATTGTGAGTCACACGTAAGTCGTTGGGCGCAGCATTCGATACGTTCAGTTTGAGTTTTCTGCATAAGCTATTCCCTGTATCCTCGGTACTCATAGATGACGTCCTGATTATCATCGAGTCCCAGTGGCCGCAACGCCCCACCAAAATACCTGTACGGCGACTTTGACTCATTGGGGTTGTTCCAGAAGAACCGGAACATATCAGCCACGGTGAAGCTATGAAACCGCGCTCGCTGGGATGGGGACCCGCGCATGAAGTTCACCGCCTCGATGGCTCTGATTTCGTGGTAGCACGGCGGGAAGTATCGCGCAATGTCGCTGAAATGTACTCGCCCGTTCTTACGCGCATACACAATCGCATAGGTAAACTGACCACGAGCGTAATGAGCTTCATCCCGGAGCCCGCAGCATGAGCCAGTGGCGCAGCGGTCCTTATGGTGCGCATCGGATACATAGAAGCGAACGCGCCGATGCCGGCAGACTCGCTCCATCTCGTCAACGTAAGGCTCTTTGATTTTCCAGTTGAGCCGCATGTAGCCCGTAGCGTTGGGCGTGTTCCGACGATAGAAGTCAACGACATCGAGCCCCAGCGCCTCGGACATCCGCTCAAACCGCTCGCGGCTCCCCGGGGACATCCGCCTCTCCAGACAGAAGAACTCAGTGCTGACCGCTCTCACCCCAGCGTTCGCTGCTCGCCTGATTAGCTCCAGGTGCTCTCCATCGAGGTCCGACATCCCAATCACGAACGGTCGCAACCGCAGCGTCACCCCAATCCCGTTCGCCGTCAACTGCCGCACCGCCAAAAGCCGGTCCTCTGGGGAAGGACAGCCAAGCTCAATCCGACCCGCCAGCGCGGAGTTCAAGTTGATGACAGACATCTTCACGTTCCAAATGTCGCGGTTCTTTACAAACAGCGACATGTAGCGGTCGTCATACACCCACCACGTCCCCTTTGTGCTGAAGCAAATCGGATACCGCAACTCATCAAACACCTTCAACAGCTCCAGTCCCGTCCCCAACTGTCTCTCAAACTCGTCAAACGGGTCCGAGAGTCCACCCCACTGCATCCATAGCCGGTCCCGGATGTAGCCGGAGAACATGTTGTTGGTCTCGCCGGAGAATAGCTTGCGGATGGAGTTCACGTTGACCGGCTCGGGCTCCTCGTACAAATACAGCTTCCGCTCGCCGCCCTGATTCTGATTCGGGTTGACGCACTTGAGAGCCCGTTGGAAATACGAGAAGCAGTACAGACAGTTGTAGGAGCAACGCGAGTGCTGGTCAAAGGTCATCGGCATCGAGCAGTCCAGAATCTCCCCGGACCAACGTGGTGAGGTGTAATACTTAGACATCGTCAATCCTCTCGAAAGTTAAGACAGTCAATTCGCGAGCCGGACAGATTTTACCTAACAACTTGAATTGCGTGGCAACCAGAGCCCAACCTTCATCAGTAATCAAATCAGTTGGCACTAGATTCGCCCGACAATCCGCACACACGCACAACGAGGTCCGCGCTGTAGCCGGGGGAGCATCCTTATACTCCTCAGGAGCGCGGAACAACATACCAACTTTGAACTCAGCCGCGCCATAACATCCCTCGCGGTCGCATACCATAGGCTCACCCATTCTTCAACCTCGCTATCTTCTCTTGAGTTGTCTCCGGCTTCGGCGTATACAGAAATGTCTCTATACCGGCGACCACAGCCCAATGTTGCTCCTCGCTCTCATTCACCATCACGGATATGTCTGACCGAGTCCGCAACATGTTAGTGTATTTCGTGACACGCCCTTTGAGAAACGTATCATTGTGTCTGATACCTATCTGCCGACGCTCGCGCGTCCGGCGCTGGAACTCGCCCAACGACAAGTGAAGTACCAACCAAAGCCGCTTCATCGCGAGCGGTCCTGTATCCGTTCCAACGCCGTTCTTCACTACATCGAGAAACTTATCACAGAACAGCTGGTCACCCTCGAACAGCACCAAGCCGCCCTCACGCGTCTGGAGAAAGAATATGGCGTCATTGATAACGGCCATACTCAGTCGGTCCGTCCCGGGTGTCAGGTCGCCATCAGCGTACTTCCCGAGCACCCACAGGTCGCGTTCCTTACAATAGTGACCCTCGACCGTCTGAAACTTGAACCGCTCGAAGCGTCCACCGCGCTTCATCACCGCCTGTACAACAGTTGACTTCCCGCTCCCGGGAACGCCTCCCACCCCAACGATTCTATCTGCTGACATCCTTGTCTCCTTTCTTCATGCTACTGTCTCGCGTATGTTGGGCCTTGCCTTCCCCGGAAGGCATCCCATCCCCGCACCGGACACAAGGCGCGTTCACATAGGCAAGACACCCGCCGCATTTGCCGCAACGATATGGATTGCCTTTCTTGCCTTCCCCGGCTCCCGGATGCTGTTGCGCCCACTGGATCATACACGGTTTTTTGCGACACACCAACTTCCCTTTTGCGTTCATAAATTCGCACGGTTTGTCGGGAATGTGATCGGGACATGGCACACCCTTGTCTTCCCCCGTGGGCAGGGCGGCGGTATGCTCGAAAACCTCAGCACATTTGTTGCAGCTGTATTTGCCACGGTATTGAGCATATTCCATCACGTTAACGCTATGACACTTTGGGCAGTGGATTTTATCACATACCCCCTCCGAGTCAGCACGTTGCGCGGAGGGCAGGGCTGCGGCTCGTTTCTCAAACTCTATAAACGCTACATTACCCCTGCAAAGCATCCCCTCATCGCGTACTCGTTGCATCACATCAAAAAGCAGTTTCGACATCCCCGCAGAGTCAGCGGCTTCCCCGGAGGGCAGGGCACGAAGTTTATCAGCCAACTTGATAAGAACATTGTTCCCGCTTTTATACGCCTCGCGCTCCAAAGACGCAACAATCTCGCTGCGTGTCACAGAGTTTGTTTCCTTTTTCAATTCCTCGATCCTCCCGACCAGCAACTTGTATTTCTCAACCAGCTTGATCGTTTCGGTAAGCAACTCAATCTCTTTGCGTATTTCTGCCATCATCACAGTACTCCTTTCAGATATTTGCGAACGCCGTTCCATTTGTATCCCGCCTCGCCGAGAGCGCTATGAGGGAACGACAACTCACGCGCCCTCCAGTATATCTCCTGCGAGGACTCGGGCAAATCACGAAAGTCCTCCATCTGTTTATCGAGGTCGTGCCCCACGTAGTATCGACCCTTGATGACTGAGTTGAAGTCGCACAACGCCGTCTCAAACTCCTCCATACCCTCCCACGGAACGCCCAGCGCGAGGAAATGCGCGTACACGGTGCGCTGAAGCTCAACATCATTAGCGCATTCCTTCCAACTCAAGCCGGTAAGCCGCGCGAGTCCGGGAACGGGTCCGGCGTTCTTCCCTTTGCCGCCCAGTCCGATGTCCGGCGAGCTGATAGGATACCCAAGGACGTTCTTCACGAGGTCGCACCACTTGAACGCAGCCCAAGTCCCGTTGTGCCGAGTCTCCATGAGGTCGAGATACACGAGGTCCCAACGTGTCTGCTCGATAACTCCATCACATATCTCGTATGTGACAGCGTGTATCATATCGTTGAGCCACTGGTCCAACGGGCTCCGAGTCTCCACGAGATAATTCAACATCTCTACAGCCTTATTGTTACCGCGCATCCCGCGCCTCTCTATGCCAGTTTTAAGACCTACTATGGGCTCTCGGATTACAGCTGGCTTCGGATACCTCTGGAACACTTGTTCAGCGCTCCCCAGGTGATACCACGCGAGATAGATGAGCGTATGCCAGATGGAATCTACCATTGATAGTTCCCTGAGCCCTTGTACCTTACGCAACACCGGATACACGGGGTCAATGTCGCCGGTGCGCTTGTGTTCGATACTGAATTGCGCGAACCGCGCGGCAGCCTCGGGGTCAATCGTGACTTTGCGCTTCTTCATCTATCTTACCTCCTCCCCTCCGGTGATGCTCAGCCCTCCATCCCTTCCGCCAGTAATGCTCCCCCGGCGTACCAAGCTTGAAAGGACAGTTCTGGTATTTGCAACCTCGATGATAAGCATCCCGCCCCGCCTCCTGTACGGCTTCCGTCTCATTCATACGTTGCTCCATAGTTTGCGTTGATAGTCGTTGGGCTTCAGCGCTCGCGCCTCAGCCAGCATAGGAGCCTTGCACGGCGGTCCGCTCGGGTTGGCCTCCTCGCAATACAAACAGCCGCTCGGAGGACAGACCGTCCAAGGCGTGAATTTCCCTTTCACCTTCACATGTATCGGTATCGCCGGACCGTGACACTGGGCAGAAGTACAGAACTCAGGACCCATGGACACGCCGGTCTTATCGGTCACGGCACCGTCCTCATCACGTTCATACTTGTACTCGTAACAGAGGCCCATTGTCTTGCCCCACTTCTGTATCCGCTCCTTGAAGAGCATGAATGCGTTTCGGCGATACTCCTCATTGACGGTCCGGAGTCCGCCGATGGTATCACGAAACAGAGCGCGGAACGTATCAGCGCGAGTCCCTTTGAACATCCGCGTCATCTTGTCGACCATCGCACCGGCTGCGGGCGAGACTATCTCAACGAACTTGAATATGAGATGGTCTGCTCCGGCGTAACACAACTCATCAATCAGCTTCAACGTGTCGTTGTGCCCAATAATACCGGGGAGAATCGGGTTGACTTGAATTGAAACGTAGATGCCTTGGGGCTTGAGGACCTCGCGGATGAAGCGCAGGATGTCGTCCAGCGGAGCCGCACCCGGGGATAGCCGCTTGTACGTGTCGCGGTCGGACGTGATGACGCTGAACTGTTGATAGCTGTATTTGCTTTTGAGGAGATATTTCACCGCCCAGTCCGGTGGTATCTGTCGCGTCAGGTAGAACAGCGGGAGCCCGAACGATGTCACGACCTCGGATAGCCGTTCTGTGAGGTGATATTTCTCCTCAAGGCATTGGAAAGGCTCGGTGAAGCTGGAGATGTAAGCATTCCAACCATACTTCATTCGTGCCAGCTGTTCAAACACTTTCATCGGATAGAAAGGATTAACGACCGTAATGCCTTGCCCTCGATAGCCGCGAACGCCGTTGTTCACATAACAGAACGCGCATCGCACCGGGCAACTCCCGCCATAAGGCTGAGTGAGGAGCGCTTCAGTGTAACAGGGTCGCGGTCGCTTCCCGGGCTCCTCATGTTTATTCTTGTACCAACCTCTCAACGGGACGTTTTGAGAAATAATGACGACATGAGGTGCAGGGTCGAGATACACGCGCATCCGCTTCCGGTTCTTCTCGCTCGCGTTCCGGACCATCCCCACCATTCGGTCCTCGTATCGCCCATAGCTCGGGTCCTCTCCTCGACCGACAATCACCGGCTTCTCCATCCCCAAGAACTCATCGTATGCCATCAGCGTACCTCCGTCATTGAGATAGTCTTATTGTACCCGCGCTCCAGGAGAATGTAACCAGCCTCGAAACAATGAGCCACACGCCGTACCCCCATACCATACGCGGACAGACACTGATTGCTGAACGCGCGATAATACTCAGGCGGAGTCTTACACGGCTCCTTCACCATCCGCTCGTACATTTTGTAGTTGAGATGGAGTCGGAAGATACCGCTGTCGGTCAAGACAAGATACTTCGCCCTGGTATGGTCCAGGACGTTCCGCACGAGTGCTTCACGCCGAGTACCATACTCAACGTCCCGGAGGGTGAATTGGTAGAAGTCCATCAGCGCAATATCCGCTTCCGGCCAAGAGTCCTTCGTGTACACATTGACAGTCTCCACCGATGCCATTGGGAAGTTATCCTTGAAGACAAGTCGAGTCGCGTGGTCCATATCAAACGCGTGATACTTCACGCCGGGGAATTTGTCCAAGAGGATAGCGCATTGAACACCCATCCCGGCAAACGCATCAACCGCCGCGCGTACTTCAGTCAGCTCTGGGTCGGAGAGGAGATAACTGAAACAGACCGCTTTGCGAAGCGGTTTGCCTGTATGGAGCAGCGCCTTGTAACCGTAGCTGTCGCGATTCTTACGGATTGCGCTGAATGCCTCGTCAGAGATGTTGATGACTCCCGTTCCTCCGAGAAGTATTTGTGTGCTCATATCGCCCCCACGTTCCAGAATAGAATAGGATGAGAGATGTCGGTGATGTTCTCGCGGAGCCAACGCCATGCCTTGGTCTCATAGTATTTGGAGGCAGGGAAGGGCATTGGCTCTTCAAACAAGTCGCTGTACGCATAGCCGGGGTCCGCCAGATGGACGTTCGCGTATGGCGGCGCACCCATCTTCGCGAGATAGCGTTCCAACGTGCGATGGTCGTGAGTGTATCCGAGAACGCCTATGATATTATGCGCGGGGGCTCCTCGGATAACGCCGGCAAGATGAGTCCCCGTTCCGACCGGGACAATGATGGTGCGGATTTGCGGATACTCGGTCAGAGTCTCCAACGTCACCTTTCGCACCTCATCGACCGTCTGGGGCAACTTCGCAGCCCGGGGCATCAACACGGTCGGGCAACTCATGTCCTTCAGATACTCCCGGGCCCAATGCTCCAATACGTGCTGCATCGGAAATCCCGGTGTTGTCTTCGGAATCGTAATGACTCGCCCTCGATAGCGTTGAATCTCCTCGCAAATCTCTACAGCTTCCCTCTGTATACTCTCGGGTCGGAAAATGAGCGCGGAAGGATACCCAAGTTCAACACAACAAGCCGCAAGCCCCAACCCGTTCCGACTTCGCCACGTATCAACGCAACAGTACAAACTCGCTTCCGTTTCCCGGACCCAGCGCATGATACCTCGGACCTTGGAGAAGCGCGAGACAGGACATACCAAGTCCTCACGCTTCACGTACACGGTATGCTTGTCCAGCGGGTACTCCTCGACCGGCGTATTGTGCCTCATTTGTCCGCCTCCCCGAGCGCAACAAGAGCCGCCCCGGAGCCCGTCTGACGCAATCCGTCGATGAGGTTGCCGATGTACAACGCGCGGTCGAACTTCCCCATACCAAACACCTGCTTGAAGCGCTCCATGTTGTCCGCTTTGTTGAAGCGAACGACCACGAACTCACCCTGTTCGGCGGAATCGCCGGAGATGCTGACCTGTGGGAGCGCGTCCGGAGTATCACCCGACAGCTCCAACGTCTTCCACTGCTTGTCGCTCATGCCGGTCGCTTCCTGACTCCGGATTTGTTCCGCTATTCTCAACTCATGAAGCAACACGTGGTCCCAATCGCTCCACTCAGACGCCACGTTGTCGCTGACGCCGTACTCACGCGCCTCCGCATCGGAGAGGTCCTCATGACGGATAACCGGGATGGACGTCATGCCCAGTATCTTAGCAGCTTTGTACGCGGTGTTCCCCGCACGGATTATCCCATCACGGTCCACGAGGATGGGTTTGCGGAACCTATGAATCCGTATCAACTGCGCGAGTCGCTTTGCCGCCTTATCATTGACACGCGGATTATGCGGGTCAAGCGATACCGTATGCATCGGGACCGCAAGCGCCTGCAACGCCGGGGGAATCAACTCATCCGCATACTGCAGCGTCGGAGGAACCGCCGGAGGCGGAGCCGGACGCGGTGGCCGCGCCGGAGGAACGGGTGGTGGGCTCGGAATGTTCGGGACTCCTCGATGCCCGGGAGCGGATTGATTGAGACTGATTGCCATCAGAAACCTCCTGAGAAAATGTGGGTGGATTCTATCAACTCAACAAAGTCGTTTTCGATTCGCCATAGGTTCTGTCGCATCGCGTTCTCTCGCTTCAGCACACCGAGCATCGAGAGCGTTTCAGCAACGCGCTCGCACATCGGATACCTCGGCAATCCTGTCGCCTCGGATACCTCCCCCGAGGACCACGCCTTGCCCGGTTCCGCACTCATCGCCCGGAGGACCCTGCGCCGGTCGGAGGGTACTGAACTGTATGCAATGCGCCGGATTGAACTGTACTCCTCCTCTCCTACTATATCCAGACGCTTGAACCGACCGATACCATCCAAGAGCTTGCTATACTGCTTCACTAAGCGTGTTCCTAACTCACTGAACGGCTCGTGTGTAATCTCCTTGCGCGCGGCGTACTTGTCGCGCTTCAACACTCCCCTCATCAACGAGGTCCACTGGGCAAGGTCCAGTACACAGTCCTCGATTCCCCCGGGGATAATCGGAGCGGAGGAGAACGGATAATTCAAAGCCTCGGCAGCAACGCGCTTCAGCTCTGCCCTCATCTCCAACTCGTGTCCTCGGTTCTCCTGCGCTTTCTTCAGATACGGTCTGCGACCTCGGACATCCTTGGGGATGGGCGGAGCGTAAGACAGGAAGCGTTCCCCGAGCGCGGTGAAATTCTCCGCTTGATGCTCGATGGCCGGGGTGACTCCGGCGAGAATCCCGAACAAACACTCACACCGGAACACTCGCCCGTTCCCATAGTCCCGTTCATAGCGTCCGTTGTATGCGGAGCGGAGGATGCCAAATATCTCCTCGCGGAATGTCGGAGGGATACTCAAGACAGTCGTGAAATCCTCGATGACCAACATGCGCTCGTGGAGTCTCGGGAGCAGCGACGGGTCCGCGCCTCCGGAGAGGACTTGACCGCTGACCAGCGACTTCGCCCCGAGCGTATTCTTGTACACGATGTCCGGTGCTTCCAACAGACTGGACAGCGGCTCGGTTTTCGTTCCCCCCGGCGGAGCGACAATGAACATCCAGAGTGGGTGCCCCGATTGACGGTTGGCAATTATCGTTCCGAAGATAACATCTATCAGGACGTTGTCTGGCATGAAGAGCCATTTGTTGTACGCCTCGTAAACTGTTGAGGCTTCGGTGCCGGGTCCTTTGTAGCGCTCCTCCCCCCGGACTTCCAGTTGGCTCGCGTCCGCTCCGGGAGGGAGGCTGGTTGCTGAGGTCAGCATCCGGTCGAATAGCGCTTTGCCTTGCTCCTTGTACGCTTCCCGGAGGTCATAGCCGTCCTTCACCGCCTCGCCCCAGTGAACGAATAGGAGCGATTGCGCGATGCTCTTCAGCGTGTTGTACGCCTTCAGCGCTCCCTCTCGCCCGGGATTGTCCGCATCGTACACACAGATGATGTTTCGGTCCTTAAACATCGAGCCCCATTGGGCCTTCAACGTCCGCGCTCCCGGGAGTCCCAACGCGAGGTCCGTTGTAACTCCGAGAGAGCGCAACAACTCATGACAGGCCATCGCGTCCCATTCCCCCTCACACAGCCACAGTCGGTCGTACTCGTTGACGTACTCCCAATTGAGCAATCCGAGATTACACCCGCCAGTACTGTGAAGTGGTTTGCCAAGAGCGCCACGCCGAATGTCCCACACCTGTCGCTCCTCGCCAACGTACTGATAGACAGGTATCAAATATTCGCCGGTAGCGGAGTTGAAACAAACATCGAACTCGGTCAATGTCTCCCAGCGCAGTCCTCGATTCTCTGCGAGGACTTGAAGCCGTTCCCGGCGGTCCCGGGCACTCAACGCGGTTTCGAGGACTTCATGCAGGAACTTCTGAAAGCCTCCCGACTTGCCACACTTCTTACAGTCCCACTGTTTGGTGTCGCGGTTGATATAGAAGTGCTTAGGCTTCCCGCACAACGGGCAATCGCCGACTATCTGATTGCCAACAGTCGTGTCCTCGCGGAAACCATGGTTGTAGAATGCCTTCAGACCCTCATCTGTCTTCTGTATCGCCATCATTCCCCCGAACGTCCAAACGGTTGAGTAACTCTTGAAGCTGTTCTCTGGTCAGAACACCTTTTGTCTTGCCGCCGGGAGGCAACTGTGCCTTCTGTACGACAAGCTCAACCAACTCGGGGATTGTAGTTCGTTTCTTACGCTGCAATCGCGAAGTTCTCATAGCATTTCTCCGGGGTGAAATCCTTACCCTCATTCCATCGTCTCAAACTCAATTTGAATTCAACATCGAGCGGAGTGTTAATCTCCTCGAAATCCGTCATCAGCCGCCGGATGTCGTTGTAGATGACCTCCTTGTTGGCCCAGAACACGTCGGACCTAAAATGTATCATGATACTATCGTGCACGGTGAGGAACATCCAAGCGACTCCTGGCCAACGCTCGCGCAGATACTTGTCGATGCGTACCTGACCGCGCTTGATTATCCCTGCGGCGGTTCCTTGAATGTAGTAGTTCAGCCACGCGTAGAACTGACCGTGGGGGAGGCGGAGAACGCGACCGAACTCAGTGACAATCTGTCGCTCACGCTTCGCACGTTCATTCCCGTAGAAAACCAGATTGGCTATCTCGGGGAACTCCGAACGATACCAGTTGTATCCAACCAGAGCCTCTGGGAGAGGTAACATCAGCGTGTCCGCCAATTGGTCCGGACCTCCACCGAAGCATAGACAAAAATGACCGTTCTTCCCATAGTCATACATTGCTTTCAATTCCGGCGGCATGTCGTACTTGGTCTTGCATCTCTCGAATCCTCGCCCCGGATAGAAACCAGTACATGCGACAATGTGCGGATGATAACCGGCTTTCATCAAGTTCCTCATCTTCGCGCTTCCGGCTCGCTCGATTATCAACCGCAATTCGATACCGCTCTGGTCGATGTCTAACAATACGCAATCCTCAAACGTCTTGAAGCAACCGCGTCCGGAGATAATCCAAGGATTCTTCAGGTTGTCCGGCTTGCTCACGTTCTGCAGGTTGGGCTTCTCGCACGCCTCCCGCCCAGTGTCATCCCAATTCGATTTTAAGCTGGGATGTATCACGCCGTTATCGTCCGCAAGTTTCAGATAGCCTTCAATTGTCGAGGACCCTTTATGCGCCGCGCGATGTTTCTGCACGATGTCGAGAATTGAATGGGGGTGAGACTCCCGGAGCGTCGCAATGACGTCTTTGTCCACGCAAGGCTTCTTTGTCTTCTCGGTTAGCTTCAACACGGGCATTCCGATTCTCCCAAAGAGAATCGCCCGCACCACGTCATCGCTCTTCAAGTTGTACCACTCGCCCATCGTATCGACCAGCTCACGCTCCGCGTCTTTTATCCGAATCTCGCAGAGTTGTAGCGCCTTCTCGCATCCCTCCCGGTCGAGTGGGAAGCCGCACTGCTCCATCCGTTGAGTCACCTTGACCAGTTCTATCTCGTTGAGATAGTCCGCCCACATCGCGGGGTCCTTCGCCAGCTCGGGCTCCCACGTTCGGAACAGCAACATCGTTCCCTCAACATCATCGCGCTGATACTTGTCCATGTAATGAACGGGGATGTTCTGATATCCTTTATACGCCGTTCCCATCCGTTTGACCTCTTGGCTGAGCTTCATCGCAATGCCATCCGGGTCCCCGTTCAACTCATATACCAACTCCTCCAACGCTATGTTAACGGCGAGATTGCGAACCATCTTCGCCATGATTATCGTATCGTGCCACACGGTGTCTTCTGGAACGCGATACCCTTCCACGGACAGACAGGACAGTTCAAACTTGATGTTGTGACCGACTTTCACGATTGATGTATCATCGAGGAGCGCTTGCAACTCCGGGTCGCGCTCTCCTATCTTGGTACGTTTGACGAACGTGTTACCGTTCGCGTCGCAAGTCGCCCACGCAAATATCCTATCCCCGTGGTAGGGCAACAGACCAGTAGTCTCGAAGTCAAGCGCGATTATGGTCTGTATTCGTTTCCTTCTCACACTCACACTCCTCGTCCACGTTCTTGATTTCCTTTCCGCTCCGCCGAC
>Ga0114919_10002280_pt1 | contig 15494 bp, 4 predicted proteins | sample BlataG_FD_88682 | JGI IMG/M metagenome (GOLD analysis project Ga0114919, IMG submission 88682) | Deep subsurface microbial communities from Black Sea to uncover new lineages of life (NeLLi) - Black_00105 metaG | ecosystem: Environmental > Aquatic > Marine > Oceanic > Sediment | place: Atlantic... | reverse complement strand
CCCTGATAGACGGTGCGCGTTGCAGCGATGTATGCCCGGCTTCCATCGGGAGCCGCCGAGGACAAGCACATCAAGGCACCCTCTAGCTCGGGGTTGCTCCCGCTGTTACGGAGGATTCCCTGTCCGTTATGACGCCGGCCGACCACAATGTTGTTCCCGTTGATCCAGTTCTTGCTGAACCCAAACACCGTGAACTCCACCACGTAATCGAGATCGGAGAAGTCTTCGCCGGGAGCGTAGAAGGGGGACTTTGTGATGTCGAGGACGTTCTCTGGGACAATGTACGTGTGGTCGCCCTTTTCGCCCGTGAGATCACACGCACCATCCTGGAGGATGTAAAGGGTCTGCTTTGTCGCGTCCCGACGAAGTAGGTTCGTTGCTCGGCTTGCTTCGGGGGTCACACGGTCTGGCTGGTAGGTCACTCCGCCACGGTTGACGAAATCCCGACGATCGTACACCCCGTAAAGGCGAGCAATCCCGAGGTAAGGGGGAAGCTGGATTCCCCGAAGCCCCGTACCGAAATCTGAGGAAGTGATGTTCGCAAGTTCTTGTGTCAGCTCCAAAGAGTTGGCACAAGCGGTGCCGATGTCGGTGGTCAGACGGCCTTGGTACGCCTGACTGGTGGTTCCGGTAACGGTGCCGTACTGGCCATACAGGAGTCCCGAAACGGGGCCCGTTTGCATCAAGAACCGGGTGACCAAATTCCCACCCGACTGGTTGTCATCGCCTCCGATGATATCGAACACGGGGTTCGTTACATCGATGTTGTCCAAGAACAGGTGGTTGATCCCCTCAAGGAACTGCCCTTGTCCAAACCCGGGGCCATTGTCCTGGTAGTAAGGGATGTCTTGTCGACCAAACCGCGGCATGTACTGCTGCGGCACAGCGTATCCGAGACGAAGGCCCGCGGTGAAGATCTGCGCGTCGTCCTTGGGACCATCCCAGCCACTTGGGATCAGTGCGGGGTTCGGGTAGTTGGTTCCCGCATTCGGGTTGGCGGTTGTGGGGGCACCAATCAGGGTGGCATTGGGCACCGGATTGATGGTGATTCCCTGCATCGTCATGGACTGGCGCTGCATCGGGCGAAGCAAGAGTGTCTTCGATCCGTTATCGAAGAACACCTCGTTCTCTCGATCAATCTCCGAGAACAAGACCACGTTGCCGCCGTAGTCGGGAGCAGTAGGCGCCGGGAGACCAAGGGAAGGGAGCCGGTTCCATGTTTGGATGTGAACCGGATCAAAGTTCGTCTCTGCCGGGTTCGAGGGGGACCCGCTATCGTTCGGGAACGTGGGGTCCAGGACAGCCGGAGACTGTCGAAGAACCTTGCTTGGCGCAGCCTGGAGGGCAACCCGCTCAATCCGAGAGGACACCCGCTGAGTAGCACCATGTCCAGGCGCATACAGGAGGGTTGTGTTGATGAGGACCTTATCATTGTAGGGCTGCTGGAGGGTAAACCCTGGCAACATGCTTGGGTTGATGTTTGCTTCATTCCACGGGTTTGCAGCCCCGCCGATCTTGGCCGTAACGTCTGTAAGCGTAATGCACAACGCCGAGGTTCCGACTGCCGACCCGTCACCATCCTCGAAGTTGGTGATTTGAGAACGAATCTGCACCGTCACGGTCTTCGTGGTGGTGTTGTCGAAGTCTTGGAACGTGAAAGGAGCCGCCACCGCATTCGGGTCCGTTGTGATGAACTGGACACGCAGTCGGTTCGGAGCGGATGCAGGATTCGTGGTCAGTCCTGTACCAGACGCATCCGTAACGGTTCCCACACCCACAATTCGGAAGGCTCCGTTGTTGTTTTGGGTCTCGTCATCACCAAAGACGATGGCGTAAAGCTCGGAGCTGGCACCGGTTCGGTCACGCCCACCATTGGTAAGCATATCGAACAAGGTTCTCCGGCCATTCAATAGCGGGTTCGTGACATCTGAGGGGTCGTTCGCAAAGAGCCCTTGATCGTTGAGGGAGTACCAATCTCCCAGCACGTCAAAGTCAATTCCAGAAAGGACAATTTCACCCTCACCGAGGGGGATACCTGCATTGAGCGAGTTCCCGATGAGCTGCGTAGCACCGATGACCCCACTCACGTTGAGTGCGGGGTTGACCACGCCTCCCGTCACAAGGAAAGGACGCTCGAACTGCTGGCTAGCAAGGGGGTACTGAGGCCCCGGGTGCTCCCGCTGAACCTCACCGGGAGCGGCAGGAACCAAGGATTGGAGACCGGCCCCAGGAGCCTGAACCCCTGTGTTGGCTTGATCTGTGCTAGTCCACAGGAGAGATACCGGGAACTGAAGACCCGTTTGCGCTTCGGGTTGAATGCGCTTGAAGTATTCCCGAGGACTGACAAAGCGCACGTCCCGAGCAGAATCCCGGAATGTCTTACGTGCCCCTTGGTTTCCATCGTCTCCTCCGATGTACAAGAAGATGGAGGACCCATCGGTGTAACCGTTGCTACCGAAGTTGTTGATGAAGGCCGCGGGCTTGAAATCTGCCCCCACGTCCCACTCAACAAGATCGTCAAGGGTCTGCACAAAACCGGCATTGATCGTGCCGTCACTGTCCCCCAGGATCGTTACATCGCCTTGGATGGCGGCGGCATCGGAGAAGATCTGTCGGATGCCGTCCGGGCCGTCCACAGCCTCTGTTCCGTTCGGTACGGCCACGCTTCCGTCCGCAGACATGTAGCTGACTTCAACCACGGAAGTGCCCTCCGTGTCACCGCCAGGGACGCCAGCTTGCTTCCAGGTAGAGCGAAGGCGACCACGCACCAAAGAAGTGATGTTGTGAAGGAGGATCCGTTCGTAATCCCAGTCTCCAACGTTGAGTCCGCGGCGAAGGTCCAGGATGTCGGACTCGGCTACTTGATCTGCAAACAGACCATCCGGCCGAGTGTTGAAGAAGTTGATTCGAGTCCCGGACCCCGCGACCGCTGCATTGGAGCGTCCGGCATGAACGACAATGTCGGTACCGTTTCGCCCACGGCCACCTGCCGGGATCGTAATGGTGTTGGGAGATACGGTCGTATCGATGGCCGAAATCGCAATGATCTCGTCATCGATCACCATGAAGGTCTTGGTCAGATCCAGTGCGGGGTCGTCAAAGCCCGAGTTCTGGCCGAAGTCCACTTCCACCAGGGTATCCACCGTGAACTGCTGAGGGGGAAGCTCATTTACCAAACTGATCGGAGCAAATGCCTTGGCACCATCCTTGGGGTTTGGAAGGAGAATGGCCCCCGGGTTACGGTTGAAAGCACCGTTTTGGTTGGGGTTGCCTGCCTGGTTCGCGGCGACAAATGGCAGTGAGTTGCGGCGGAACACCGCACAGATGGGGATCGCATACACATACCCATCGACGGTTCCTAGTGCATTGTCAGGATCACCGTCGCCGGCTCGCCAGAGGCTTGGGTCTCCCAGGGCTTCCCGCATATTCGCATACGCAAAACTCGAAAGGGAGACATTCGGCCCTTGGGCCGTGATGTTGGGGTCACCAAGACCGTCCGGATAAATGGAAAGGTCCGGACTGCTACCGGCACCAGAGCCGTCACCGACCACACGGATCCGGTATTGGAGTTGCACCCGTCGAGACGTTGGGAACCCGAGGGTGGGGTCCTGAAGATCATCGGGAACGTTTGTCCCACCGAACTCCACGTTACCGTACTTCCAAATCTCGCTCTGAGACGGCTTGTTATCCGTGCTCGGGTTCGAGGAGATCAAGGACTGCCAAACCTCAAGGAACACGAAATCGACACGATTGTCGGATTCGGGAGGCGGGTTTAGTCGAACGGTGTTGGTAGTGGCGTTCGCCTGGGTAATGATGCTTCCAGTAACGGGTACGATCCAACCGTTTACGTTGGCGAACAGGACCGGCTCAAGCTCCTCTACGTCTCCGTTCTCGTCGTTCTTTTGAGTTCCGAAACGGAAGAAGTTGGACCAGTTGTCCTGGACCACAAAATCGTCTTGCGGGCGGGTGGGGTCGAGGAAGAACCCCGACGACACCTGGCTACGAATGAACTCCCGCATGTTCTCGGCATCTACCTGAGAACTAAGGTTCATCTCCGAATCAAGCGGGGGCTTCGATTGCTGGAAGACCACCGTTTGAAACTGACGGGAAAGGGCACTCAACGTGCGGGAAACTCCATTACCAAAATCTTCAGCCATAGCTCAAAGCCTCACTAGAAAAGCAGTGCGTAGGCCGCAAGGTATTTGCGACCCCCGGGGTTAGTGTTTTTGAACGCGATTCGAATCTGAGTCCCGTTGCTGCAAAACGAGATAGGCACGAGCCGCTGTACGGGAAAGTAGCTCACACCGTTGTTGACGCTGATAAACACTTCAAGATCCAAAGGTTCCTGGTCTACTTCCACGATGTTCCGGATCGCCGGGGTGTTCTGCCCTGCGAAGGACCCCACAGATGCGCGGACATCCACGGTTGTGTCAAAGTCATAGAAGTACCAATATACCGCGAAGTCCGACGCCCCGGCTCCCCCCGTGATCGTGGAGATGTCGATTGTGTTGGTGACAAGCACTCCAGGGCGACTCGGGGACACCGTGTCGTTTTGCGGGAGCAACGCCACAGAGTTGGGGGTGGTACCCGCGGGGAAGGGGCCCATAGTCCCGCGCCCAATTTGGTTCCGAGAAACAAAGGTGTCTGATCCTACCGTCAAAACCCCCGTTGGATCAAGATCATCCATATCCGCCGCCTCAATCAGAGGGTTGAACAGGATGTTATCGAACAAGGGGATTTGGGACAAAAGGCCCGCATAGGACTGCTGAACAACCGAGTTGGGGTCGTTACTTGGCAATACTACACTATCAGGAGCAACCTTAACAGATACTCCCTCCGGGACCGGAATAGAGTATCTTCCGTTGTGAGCAACGGGGTTCCCTTCAGGAGGGGTCTTCTCCACCTGAAGAATCTGATTTGTCGCAATGTCCGCAAGAATCCGCACAAGTCTACCCAAAGCCTTTCTATAGCCAGATAACCTAGATCTTAGGGCCTGGAAGGTCCTTACGGGTCACATACGAAACGTAGTAGATTCTCAGGTATAGATCCCCTAGCTGGGCGGTACTCCGGGTTCCAAGGAACAAACTTGAAATAGTTTGAGGCAGAGCGGGGGTTCCCGCGGGGAACTCCCGCTCAAATACCGGCTGTAGATTTTGATCGAGTACCGCCACCTTCAATCGATAGGGTTCCTGGAGTGTCGTGGAATCAGGGTCAACATACCCCTCACGCTCAGACTCGATGGCCAAGTAGTAAGGATCCCGGGGGTTTAGCCGGGGGACGGCGGCTACAATGGAAGGCCCCGTGCCACTCGATACCAAAAGCTGCCATTGGTCGGTGACCACTTTAGGGTCCCCCTCGAAGCGAAGCCCCACATAGACATCTGTTGCCAAAAGTGGAGGGGTAGCTAAAGCAACCCCTTGGGGATTTGCAGGGCTTGTGATCGGACTAAGAAGCCCGATGAAGTTGATCATGTTGTTTGCGGGTTCTTCCGCATCATAATCAAACTTGACCACGAGCCTGTAGTTATTGGCCCCGAACACGGTTGGGGTCGAGAACCGAGTAGCCCGCAAGTCCGTAGCGTTCGGTAAACGAAATGTTGCCGTATTCCCGTCTAAGCGGAAACCAGGCTCAACTACCTCATCGAAGGTAAGACCGAACTCATCATATCGGTTTGGCGACGCAAAGACCCCATCAGGACGAATGAAACGGTCTTTCTGCGTGAGCCCCCCGTCATCTACCACCTCTGTGTAGAAAGCGGGTGCAACCATCCCACCCTGTTGCCAACGCTGAGCCTGCCGCACCTCCTCAAAGGTCAAGGATCCATCAAGTTCATACTTGGACTTGAAGTCCTTGATCCGCATTGCGGTCGGACGGGCAGAAGCGCCGTATGTGCTGTCATCTACCGCCCGGTCTGCCAGTTCGTTGGGATCCCCTGCATCCTGTTGAACTTGTGCTTCTCTCCGTAACCGAACATAGTACGAGTCACTCGGCGGGATGAACGGAAGAACCGATGTGTTCGAGGGGCGCGACTGAACCCCTAAGAGGGTCGTGTACCGTCGTGTGACCCCTTCACTGACAACCTCCGTCTCATCCGTCGTGTTGTACTGCCAGGTTCCATATGAGGGGCGAGTAGGCCCTCCCGCAAAGATCTCGATGACTCCAGTTGGTGGTCCTTCCCAAATCCGATCCAACGGGATCCCGTTCGGGAAGCCGGGAAGGACGGGGTCTACCGTGGCCAAATCAGGGTTCACATATGCAAAAACCTCATCTGAGAAAACGTCAACATCCTGTTCGTTGTCGGGCAACGTGGTCGTGACTCGGGTTCCCGTCCCAAGTTGCCCTTCTTCCATGGAGAAAGGCACACACGCGGCAAATAGGATGACTTCCCTTCGAGCATTTTCGATGGGTCCAGGGTTCCCAGCCGGATTGATCTCCGTTGAGGCCACTGGAAGGCCCCCTCCGCCCAACTCTGGCGGGGGCACACTCAACCGCACCAGACCCGCTGAGTAGTCGATGTCGATAAACTGTTTGACTGAGGGATCCAAAGACCCGTCGATGACTACCTCTCGACTGTAGATAGGCCGGTCAAAATCAGGGATAGGTTCCCCTGCGAGTCCTGCTTTCGCCGGGAACAACACCATCCGGAATCCAAGATCCAACAGGCTACCCGGATTGTCCGCAAAGTTGAGCCCCGCTGGGTTGCCTTGCTGTTTCGTGTTGAAGATAGCGCGGTCGCCCCGCCCCGCGTTTGCCCCGGCTGGGGCAAAGGTTGGATCCGGCACGGTTTCTGAGATCTGCTTCTCTAACCTCTCGACATAACGAGGATCGATGAGATTGGTCAATCGTGCAGAATCTACGTCGTCAGCCTTGAAAGCCCCTTCCCACAAAGTAGAAACGGCATTGTGAACCGTAAAGGAGCAACGGACGGTCAAAGGAAGTGGGAACGTGATAACCGGACCCGGGCCAAAGAAGGGGAACCCTGTGGTCGGATCAACTTCTGCGACCCGCTGAAGAATGAACCCACTAGGGCCCGCCAGCTCCACAACGGGATACCACCCCAAAGCTTGTGGTCCAAACTCACGAGGGACACCATCCACCAATCGAACATCAAAAATGTTTAGGACCCTGTCCGCCACGTCACTTGACGGAACGGTGCTGTTGACAAGGTCCCAAAAGCCTACTGGTTCCGGAGCTGGAACCAGATTTTGTCGCAGTTGAGCACTCCCCTCGTTGATAGGTTTGGGGATAGGGAGGCGGTTCTTTCCCCCGTAAGTGCCGGAAGATCCAGTACCCGTACCTCCACCAGGAAACCCTCCTTGCGCCCAAGTACCGTCTCCCAAGGTCCCACCGTCAAGGGGGGGGTAGAGATCGCTTGCCGCCGCCCGCTCTGGGGACACGACGAGAAAGGTTTGTTCTCGCCCGACTCCGGCCCCAGAGTTGGGGACTGCGACCAGTTTGGTCACATAAGGAGTGAGCAACGTGATGGCCCGAAGGGCAAAGTCTCCATTGGGCTCAATGAAGTCTGTGATCCGCTTGTTCGGGTGTAGCTCGATAGTGGCGCCATCTACGGAGGCGACTCGAAAAATCTCAAAAGGGAAGCTTTCAATGAAAGGCTCTAGAACTTGAGAACCGGCACCGAGAGGCATCGATCCTGGCTCGACCCCCACATCGGAAACGATCAGATACAAGCCGCCGTTGGGCTCATTCGGGTCGCCCATCAAGAAGTTGGACACCTCGTAAGCGTCCACGACAGTTGTACAGGTAGGAATTCCGGCATCAAAGCGAGGTCCCATGGTGAGGGTGTCACCCCCATTTGGGCCACCTCCGGGATTGATCACCCAGATCCAATCACAAGCAGGAGATTTCAGCGTGGGGCCTACCACCTCAAAGGAGATGGGGTGGCCAACGAGAGACGGGCCTTTACTTCCAAACCTGTTTGTCCGCCAGTTGTAGGGAACAAAGTCAATGTCTGGAATGCCTCGTCGTCCGAGTTTTGAGGTGGTACGCCGCAGTGGTGTTGGGGCTTGATCATCCTTGGGGCTAATCCCACGCCCATACTGGAAAGAGGCAGCCCAGCTCCCAGAAAACCCCTTGACGATATCGGCCGCCAACACTGAGCGGCTTGCCTCGACAGAGGTATCACGAGAGAAAAGCTCTTGCCAAGGATCACGAGCTGCATCCGTGGATGCAGCTTTCTCGTAGGCTTTGCGAAGGGTCTCCAGGAATTCCTGGTCTTGTTCTGTAAACTCTGCCATGTCGATCCTTAGCTAAACAGCCCTGCCTTTGGCACGATACCGATCGAAGCCACGCCTCGACAGTCTAGGGTCGGGCTATCTGGACCCCCTTGTGTCCAATCCAAAGCCCGGCCTAGTACCGTGTCCTTAATTCGTACTCGAACCAAGAGCGGAACCACGCCCTCCTCAATGCCGACAAGTTGATTTCGGAAGAAGTTGGCTCCCGGGCCAACATTGATTCGAACCTGACACCCTACCTCACCTGTGGTGGGCTCAACCCAGTTGAAGGTCTGAGCCCCAAGAACTTGACACCCGGCACCATCCACAAACGGATCTTGCTTCGAGGGGCCCTCTCCGTCCCGTCTACCCACATCCATCCATGTGGTCATACCTGGAACCTTGACTTCAATTCCGATTGCCTGGGACCCAGGTGAGAGGCCAGGGACATAGGCAAAGTCCTCTACCTGGAGGCCCCGTACGAAAAGCTGAGTGAACGGCTGACCCTCGGCTTGAATTCGCTCATCAACCGGACTCCGAGAGAAGGACACGTCAAAGCACCGTAGGAATACGCGATCTCCGGTTGCAGTCGTGTAGTTGAACTGAGGGTTCGTAATGTCCCCATCAGGAACTGAAGGCCGGAAGCCAGTTGTAAAGTTGGTCTGAGGATACTGGAGAAGGCCCGTCTGAGGTACCGGATTAGTGACACCCTCACTGAGGGGAGGGTTCCGATCTGGAAATCCTCCCACTTGAGCCTCATCCGAGACCAATACAGAAATGGAAAGGTTCTCCAAGTGCCGAAGGCTCTGGGTGAAGGAAGCCGTACTGAAAGGAGCGTTAGATCCGATACGGACAGGGACTTCAATCTTGGCCTGAAGGAAGGGTAGCCCAGGACCCACAAGGTTTCCACGAACACCGTCGAACGTCGGGTCTACGGTATTCAAAGCATTTTGAGACCATCGGTAGATCTCATCAAGGAACCGCTCCTCCGTGTCCTTGAGCGGGGTCTCCAAAGTAGGACGGGGGAGATTACCTCCGTCAAGGAAGTTCCCATACTGACCCGTAGAGATGAAGTTGGGGCCTTGAGATGTCGTGTGGAAGAGGATCTGATTGAGGCCAGGTCGATCAAACAGGAACTCAACCGCAGATCCGGCGATCGTCTCGTGTCCGTTAGGACGGCGACCAAACGCTCGGATACGGGCATCCTGCCAGAAGTGGCACACTTCATCGTTGCCATCAAAGGTTAGCGGGGGGTCGCCGCCCGTAATCTCTAGGTCGGCGGTGTCGGCCGACACAGGAGCGGTCGTCAAATCGAAGGGACCCGACACGCCTCCAAGCTGAGCGTAGTTGAACTCGACCCGCTGGGACTTGATCTCACCCGTGAAGGTTGGTGTCCCAGGCTGGTTGATCCCCGCATCCGTGGTGAACCCTCCAAGGTACAAGAACATGGGTTCTCGATGCCGGAGCCCAGGGGTGATGAGCAGGGGGTTATCGCTCTCGCCAAGGAGGTAGCTGTTGCTGTAGAGCAAGTCTACTTCCAAATCGAGAGTGTCCACCTGGAACCCATCGTTTAGAGCCGAGAAGTTGGACACGAAATACTGAACTCCCGACACAGTAACAACACTGTCCAAAGTCCTGTCAATCGTGAACGTAGCCGCATTGGCCACGGGAGGGTTGATCTCCGCATCTTGTCCGATCAGAGACCGGAGAACGTGATACGAGGGTGCCGCCGGGATATCCGGGTCCGTTGCCAAACCTCCAGCCGTCAAGTTGTCGGGGCTCTCAGGGTTCGCGTAATCTACCAGATCAGCCGAGTAGATCTCATACCCGTCCATTGGGTCATCGGGGAAGACACCATCTCGGATGTATGCCTCAAAGTCCCGCTCTCGTTTGAAGTGGACCAGGAAGAAAGAACCTTGGTCAATCGTTCCATTCCCACCTGGGCATGGGCACGAGTTGAAGAAGAACTCGAATCGATGGCGATACCGAGAGACCTGATAGGTCCAGTAGTTCACCCCGAAATCATCGTAGTCTCCAGCTTGAACGAGATCGATACCTGGGTTCAGTGCAATGGCCGGTTTCTGGAAGTACCGAGGTTTCTCTACGTCAGGGGTGAACTTGATCCCAGTCGCGGCACTGTAGTCGTCCAGGTAAGGAAGGCGATAACTAAAAATGTTGTTGTCATTTCCGCCCCCAATCGCAAGAGTAGTTGCACCCAAGATGGGGATCCCACCCGGTACCACGGGGGCGCCAGCCGCCGGATCTGTGCCAAGCCTTACCTTCCCGGCACTGGGTTGTGGGCCATCCGGGAGAGGGTCTCCGGTTTGATTATTGATCCCGGCATGAAGCTCGACAAGGTCGTATTGTCCAGTAGCGCGCCCCGGGAAGGCAAAGACATTTGGGTCCCCTTCGGAGAAGATCCCCCCTGGGTCCCCGTCACACATCGTTGGGGTCTGGCCGTTGATCCCTTGTCCCAGGAGGATTGCCGCGGGGCAGCGCTCCACGAGAGGTAGAGAGAGGAACAAGGCCGTGTCTCCCCCTGCGGGCCAGTGGATCAGAGCAAGTACGCCACGGTCAGCGGGGAACAAGGCTCCGGAGACCACAACATTCACGAACACCCCACCAGCGGGTGGCATAACGCGAACGGATTCGATCACCAATCCTGTGCGCGTGAATCCTCCGGCGTGAGTCTCACCGTCTCCGCCGCCTGTGTAGATAAGGTCCGCAACGTTGAAAGTCGGATCCGTGCGAGGATCGTTACCGGGAACCACGAAGGGCAGAGGGTTGGTTCCGTTGTCATCATCGGCGACTTCAGGGGCTACCCAGTAGTAAGGGTAGATACTGTCGTCACTGTTTGGGCTCGAAGGGCTCGGAGGAATGACAAGTCCTCGTGTGACAAGACCGGCATCGTTGAGCTTCAAGATGCCCCAGTCAGGGATGCCCGTGAAGCTCTCGAACTTGGAGAAGTTGCCTACAGTAGAAGGGCGTGGAGGGACAAGGGCGGAGATCTCGTCCAAGTTTCCTTGAACGGTGTGCGTGAAAAACTGTCCGGCAGATCCCGTTGTGGAAATCTGACTTGCTGCCGCAATGGTGCCAGACCCGTTAAGGAGGGCTTTGAGCCCAAACTGGCTTCCCAAAACTACATCATCGGTAAAGGCACTAGCATCGACTGAGTCGACATTCGCCATGCCTGAGCCATTTTTGATCGTTGCTGGATCTACTTTGCGCGGCATGGGTTACTCCTGGTTTCCTGCGACAAGCAGTAGATTCTTTGTTCGGTACACTGCCGCCCCGGAAGTGCTTCCTGAATCTGTGAATTTCACGGTGTTCTCGGCATCCAACACAGCCCATCGTGTGAGGATCACGAGGAGAACCTCATCCTTACGGAACAGAGCCGAGTCTTGAAGCGCCCTCACAAGACATGGCACAAACACCTTGTGCCGGACTACATTGGACATCGGCTGCCCCATGGGCGTGGGGCGGGCCTCGTCTTTGTTGATGAAGGGGAAGATGGCACGGAACTCCGTGTCCTTGAAAGGAACCTCCGTCGTTGGCGTCCCCCCAATCTCCCAGTTCGTAGACCCATCCGCGACGACCATCTGTTGCAACGCAAGCGTGCCTACCTGCGCATCAAAGTCGTCAATGCTCACGTTCGCCGTTGCCGCAAAGTACCATTCTCCTGGGAACGTCGTCGGGCTTGGCGGAAGTTCGGTGCGGCCGTCGTTGACGGGGATCTGATCGAGCGGAGCAAAGTACGGGAAGGGCAGCTCAACGCTTCCCATGCCGACCTGACCAGTCCAAATATCCTGGCTCACATACAGAGGTTCCGTCAAGATCGGTGTCGGGAGAGGATCGTTCCCAGTGTACGGGAACACGGCATTACCGGGAACAGAAATGGTTCCTTCCTTGACGCCACAAGTCTGCGGAGCGTTTGTACGGAAGTACACGGATTGCTGGTAACCAGCTCCTGCGGTGCCGTAGTTCGGTACCGCATCCTGAGCAAAGTATTGGACTTGGGTCAAGGTTTGACCAGCCCCAGACAAGGGAAGACCAGGGGCCATCCCGGTGTTTTGAAGGCGGACCGTCCGGGAGGAAGCCCCGTAATCCGTATTCGGGTCGTCCGTCAAACGAGGAAGGAAGTCGTTTTGATCCACCACCAAAGCAGATGTGGTGGCATCTCCGAAAATCCTTCGAGGGGTCACTACACTCAAGGGGTTGCGTGATACCAGCGTGTCCGACACAGGTACCCCAGGGCTCCCACCCCCTGTGGGGTTGTTCGCCACATACTCAATCATGACCTCTCGAAAGCCTGGTCTAAACGAGGGGGCCAAAGGGGTCTCCAAGTCGGTAGGGCGTTGCGATCCTCCAGCCGGGACATCGTTTTCCAGCATCGGACCGAACGGATAAGGACCCGGATCGGGAACGATCTCAAGATCCGGCGTGTCCGTCAATCCCTGACCGAGAGGGTAAGTAATCTCGACCTCCAAGAAGATGCGTCGCTGCGATCCCACATCCCCCGTTACCTGGGTGCCTACAACATCCGCCGTAGGCCCTGGAAGTCCTCCATTGACCTGGGTCCCATTTGCGTCGAGACGGACTTCCAAAGTTGAAGTCCCGATTCCAGTTACCTGAGCAACTTGAACGCTCTGATCCACCGCGACGGCAAAGTTCCCGTCATCATGGAACACAGATAGCACGTCGGAAATCACCGTTCCTGGAGGGGCGTAGAAGTTGAAATCCCCGGTTGGAACCGTGGCACCCGAAGGATCAAAGTCTCCAATGGTGGTGACGTTCAACTCATCCAAGTCCAAAACCAGCTCATCCCCCTCGGCCCATCCCAAGAAAGGAGCCGCATAGGCAGGACGGTTTACATACTTCCCAGGGTCGGTTCCAATGTCATCCGTGGGACGGAACTCAAGTACCACACGTTCAACAACGGGCTGATCTCCAAAACGTCGAGCGAAGTGATCGAAGTTCCGTACTGTCACCCCCCGAGTGGTATCCCCAGAAAGGGGAGGGTTTCCCCCCTGTGCCGGGAGGCGCCCAACTTCATTGCAGACAAGGTTACGGGTCGAGACATCCCCGGAGCCGTTTCCAAGGGTCTGTTTGGAGGCGGTATCAATGGCCCAAGTACGGAAGTTTCCATCCTGCAAGGCTTGGATCTGATACTGAAGCTCCGCCGCCAAATCCACCCCATTGGGCTTCACGGTTCGACGAAGATCCAAAATGTCGTTTTCATTGATGGCGTCACAAAAGGCACCATCGGGACGGTCTGACTCCCCTAGTTGGACTTGGGCGTAGACATAGGGGTTGTTCACAAACAGGGGATGATCGAAGGTGAGCGCACCGTTGGTGTTGTTCTCGGCATCCCATCCCGTACCCGCACCACCGTTGAACGCATTGTTGCGCCGGAAAACAAACCCGATAGGGATCGCGTACACAAACCCATCTACGGTCCCAAGGGCATTGGCCGAAGTCTCCGTACCATCGCCAGCCACGTACAGGCCATTGTCTAACACCCCATAGGCGGAAGCGTCGGAGTTGAAGCGCGCACTGGTCAAATCAGCAGGCACGAAGGGATAGTCTGCTACCGGGGCACCCTGGGCTCCTTGGGCCAAAATGTTGACATTGGAAAACCCGTCCGCCTCGGTCTTGAAGTTCAAACCAGAAGGGGCCGTGGAAACTCGAACCCGGTACTGAACCTGAATCCGCTTCGTTGTCTCCACGCCTACATCAGGATCTTCAATTTCGTCGGGGAGTGCTACCGAAGGGGGGGACAAGACGTTTCCGTGTCGATAGATCGAGTCCTGAGTAGGCTTGTTCGGCGTGTTGAACCCACCAACCAAGGTTGGCCCGGAAGGGATAATGGCCATCCCTTGTGAGGAAGCTAGGCCAATCGCATTGCCTGAAATACCAGGGGTAGTGGCTGTGATCTGTACTACATTGCCCACTGCGGTCGCCGTCACAGCGGGAACCAAGGCAGTGATCTGCGTTGCCAAAGAGTTGGCTGTCTGGGCGGCATTGACCGGGAAAATACGGAATTGGGTCGGACCGGGAGCTACCAGCACACCTGTAAAGGTGGTGCCTCCCACGGTAACCATCGCACCAGGGGTGGCCGTCACGGGGTCGGCTACCACCAGGCTGCCTTTGGCAGAAGGGGAGCTAGAAACAAGTGTCAGGTAGGCTTCAAGGAATACGAAGTCCGTCCGCTTTACACTCGGAGGGCTTCCGTCAAACACCGTAGGCAACGGCAACTGGATAAGGTTATCCCCAGGTGTTGCGGTGTTCGTGAACTCCACATCGAGCAGGAAGCCAGCGACGAGGGCTTGAACCCTTCGCATGTGGAAGCTGTTGGCAACAAAATCCGGGTTTAGAACCGGGCCAGGAAGCCAAGGGTCATCAAAGCTAAAGTCGTCGTATGAGTCCCCTCGGGACTGCCCACGAATAAACCCGCTAGGAACCTGTCGAGCGAGTAGCCTACACCGCTGTAGGTTCTGAATGTCTTGATTGAGAACAAGCTCGGAGTCTAAAACGAGTTTACCCTTTTGGTAAACCACGTCAGAATACGCTTTGCCGTTCGGATCGAGATACCTCGAAACGAGCGTCCCAGGAAAGAACTTGTTCCGAATAGCCATCTCAGAATGTCAAGCGCCACGTCAGGGTTAAAATCGATGTTGCGGGCTTCGAAATCACGGAAAAGGTGAGATAATTAACCAACGAGTCGTACTCAGTCACGTCAATCGTAGGGTCATATGCTTGACCCCCTTGACCGGCAAAGTTCGGATTCGGGTTCTTGATCGTGTTGTTATTCGACAACGTCGATACCAGACCCATCTCGTTGAGAGGGCCTACCGCCTCACTCTCACCAAATACGGTCGTGTAGTCGACCACTCGGGTCGGAATTGCCGAAGCGGCCCCATTGGAATCGCGGAAGGTGGTCTCCGCAAAGGACTTACGGAAAATCTCATCGTTGAGCCGACGCTGCTCTTGACTAGGAGCGTTGGGGCTTAGCAAAGGGCCGAGGGCCCCGGTTCCCACTGCCAGCATGTTGATCCCGTTCGCGGGCTCCTTCGGATCTTTCAGAAGGCGGGCAACCAAAATCCCTGCATCCAGGGTTACTACGTTGCGCTGGTGTCGTTTGAGCTGGAGTTCGCCTGTCCGGGCGTCTCGCAGTTCAAAGAACACATCACCCCGACAGGTTACTTTCATTGGCTCTTCGTAGCAGTTTCCCAACCCCCACTTGAACCCCGATCCAATTCTTCT
>Ga0114919_10002278_pt1 | contig 15502 bp, 26 predicted proteins | sample BlataG_FD_88682 | JGI IMG/M metagenome (GOLD analysis project Ga0114919, IMG submission 88682) | Deep subsurface microbial communities from Black Sea to uncover new lineages of life (NeLLi) - Black_00105 metaG | ecosystem: Environmental > Aquatic > Marine > Oceanic > Sediment | place: Atlantic... | reverse complement strand
TATTTTTCAAGCACTGGCTGAAAAAGGCACTCCTTTAATGCAATTAGGAAAAGCAGGTCTTGAGGGAATTCAAAATTTATTATTTCCCAAACCTACTGTTGTTAATTATGGAGGAAGTAGTGACATAACAGTGACCGAAGAACCTCAGTTCCCATACAATTTTGAAACAGTAATTAAACCTAGACCCCTTACTAATGAAATTCTTCCTACTGAATTAACAGAAGAAGATTTTAATAATACTTATAAATTTTTAGATCAAGGGTCTCGTTTAGATAATCTTCCTTTTAAGGCAAAACCTAATGTAAGTAATCAAAATGAGTTTCAAACAGCTTTAGCTGATGCAAGAGCAGATAACGTAGGAATAAATTTAATAGGTCAGCTACAAAATCTACAAAACTTGGCTCAACAATATAATTTAGATAAGATTCAATTTGATCCGTTTAATCCAAACCAAATAGGATATAAAGATCAGTTTATGTTCAACAATACTCCTGTGAACTATAATGTAGGTATTGGTGATCAAGGAATACAAGGTGGATTAAGTTTTACATTTAAAAACGGAGGAAGTGTAGACAAATACGCTGGTTTAGGTTATAAACTTAAATAAATGAAATTAATTCAATTTATTATAAATACATTTAAAAGAAAGGTAGAGAAAGATCCTCATGAAGAACATTGGGGAATAGGTGCATCATGATTGAAATTACAGATGAATTGAGAGCTAGGGTCACTTCTGCGGAAGGAATCGTTGACCACGTATATTTGGACAGCTTAGGAAAAGCCACGATAGGAATCGGACATCTTATTCAACCACACGAAAGAGATAGATTTCCTGAGGGAAAGAAAATTTCTAGAGAAGAGATAGATGAGCTGTTTGATTTAGATTTAAATAGAGCAGCAGCAGGTGCTGAAGTATTAATACAAGAATGTATTGGTCACGATTTGCCTACCCACATAGAACATGTAATCTTGGAAATGGTTTTCCAGCTAGGGACTCAAGGTGTTCGAAACTTCTCCAAAATGTGGAAAGCCATGAGAGTCAAAGATTGGAAGACAGCGGCTTCTGAAATGAAGGACTCGAGGTGGCATAAACAGACAACGAAACGTTGCGAGCATCTAGCTGACATAGTAGCTAATACATAAGATTAGGGGCTTTCGCCCCTTTTTCTTATAAAGTTCTTCTAATAAAATTTGGAAAGCGACCTTCTTCCTTAAAGGTAACATAGGCTGCATACCAATCTTTTTTATATTCTGACTGACAAAACTCTTTTATTGATTCTTCTTTTTCATCACTCTTAAATAAGTTTAAGAAGTGATTCATTGATCTTTTAGTTAAATTAAACATTTTTATTTTCTCCCTGATAAGGAGTTTTTATTCACATTTTAAAAAAAGAGAATTGTTGTTTGCGCACAATAGATATGATAAAATCATATTTAGAATGATAACGACACAATATACAGGAAGGTAACTTTGATGTATGTTGCAAAAGTTTCTAGATCTAGTGTCTCTTGCAAAAAACAGGTTTATTAACAGTCGTTATCGTTCTACCATATATCTTCATACTTACCTTGAATCTTTTCATAATTTAATACTTTACTACCTTTATGAAAAAACTCTGGTTTTCTTTTTGCTGTTTCAAATGTTGCTACTGTTACAAAAATAGCCATAACAAATATTAAATGAGCCAATGCAGTATAGCCAAAAACAGTCCAACTACCTACCAACAGAGAAAATACTATGCACCACATCCAACACAATAATTGTGTCACTAAGTGTCGAGTATTGAAATCTTGAATGTGTCTTAATGGATTTTTATTCCAACCCATCACACTTTGATATGTATCGTAAATTATTTTTCTCATTTTTTCTTCTCTTCTTTTCTTAAATAAGATAGCTCTTGTTTGACTTCTATCTTACTCCAATGTTCTGCAACAATTTTAGAAATATCTTCATGTAACACTTTTATCTGACCAATATCTAATTCAAGTGGTCTACCTATATTATCATAAGCTTCTTGACACTCTTTCCTTGTTAAAGACAGATATAATTTTCCGTTTTGATAACTTAGTCTACTCATTTTGCTTCTCCCCAGTTTTTACCTATTGCTACGTCTACCTTAGACGGAACACTCATCTCAATACTATTTTCCATGACATCAATAATCTTCTTTTGAACTTCTGGATCGTCACTAAGACTAATCGCTAATTCATCATGAATTTGAATCATCGGAGTAATTTCTTCTTTGTCCAATTCGACCATAGCTTTCTTTGTTTGATCTGCTGCTGATCCTTGTATTAGTCGATTTAACGCTTTATAGGTCCCTGATCGTTTTAAAGGAGTATATTCACCATACTCTTCTTTAGCTCTATCCAAAGGATATGCCTTATAAGAACCAAATGCTTTTGGCTCCCATAACTCAAAACGACATCTACGACCTAAAAAAGTTTTAACAGCTCCTTTTTTATTCGCATGATCAGAAACTGCGTCAGCTAACTGTCGAACAAAAGGAACTCTTTCGTTATACTGCTTAATTAATGACTTACCTTCTTCTGGATCAATACCTAATTGATCAGAAAGCTTTCCTACACCCATACCGTAAAATAGCCCTAAATTTATGGTTTTAGCGCTCTTACGAGGGATACTGCCAATCTCAGCCATGATCGTATGAAAGTCTGTATCTTTATCTTCATTATAAGCTTTGACAATCTTTTCAGCACCTTCAAGCTTCACGATGTTTGCATAATGGCTCACGAGTCGTGGCTCTTGCTGAGAGTAGTCAAAAGAACCCCAACTCTCGCCTTCTTCAGGTAAGAATAATCCTCTAACTAAAGAACCGATTTTAATATCAGATTCAGCATCATCTTTAGCAGGAATTTGCTGAAGATTAGGATTAGAATAACTAAATCGACCTGTTAGCGTACCACCATTTTCTGTTCGTAACTGATTAATATTCGCATGAATTCTTCCGTTATGTTGATACTTTTCAATCGTATGGAGGAACGTGGTCCGTGCTTTGTTGAAGTTTCTGGCCTGAACAATTGCTTTAGGAATTGCATGAGGATGAAATTCTAAAAAGCTTTTTGTAAAGCTAGGATTACCTTTATCTGTTTTAGCATAATCAATTTTACATTGATCAAAGACCGTCGCAATAGAACGAGCCGCCCAGATATCACATTTTAAACCTGTCTCATCAAAAATAAATTTCATTAATTCATTTTCTTTTTTAACAAAAGTCTTTTCAGCTTTCTTTAATTGTTCTAAATCAACTCTCACGCCTTTCTTTCTCATCTTCATTAAGATAGGAATTAAATCTGTTTCTAAATCAAAAACAGTTTGCAAGTCTTGTTGAGTGATTTCAGGTTTTAATCGGTCCCATAGCTTCAAACAAAGAACAGCATCTTGTTCAGCATATTCACCTACATATTGAGAAGGTATTTTATACATCTCACTTTTAGGATTAACGCCCCATTGAGCTGCTGTTTCGTTTAGTAAAAATTCATTTTTACTCTCAGCTAAGTATTCTTTGGATACTGCATTTAATGAATAACTATATTTGTTTTCATTAATCAAAGGAGCCGCGATCATCGTATCAATAATACGACCATTCCATTTAACGCCTTCAGCTTCTAACCAACCAAAGTCATAGGTAGCGTTGTGGGCTATCTTCTCTCCTTCACCAGAGAGCATTTCGTTTAACCAGTCAAACACGACTCGTGGATCGTGGTTAAATCCTGTCTCATGTCGAATAGGATAATACCCTTTCCAACCGTCAACAGCGATAGCAACGCCAATAATTTCTCCGTCTTTGGTCGCCCACCCTGGACCTTTGTCCATAATGTTCGGATCTTTGGTTTCTAAGTCAATTGCAATTTTATCTGCATCTTTAATATTTGGGAAATCCATTGGTGGAACCCATTCTGATTTAGGTTTAAATATACCTATTTGCTTACTCATATTCTATACGCCTCCCGCGATTGTGGTGTAATGATATAGAGATTTTCCTTTGCTCTAGAAAAAGCAACATAAAATAATCGATGTTCATTAACAGGATTTTTGCGATATTCTTCATACGCCATTTTTCCTATATCCAGAGAAACAATAACATTGTCTGCTTCTCCACCTTTTTGTTGATGAATAGTCGATAAAGTTACTCTGGGCTCTAAAGCAAGATTTTCACCTCTGGTTTCTAAGTTCTCTAAATACGCCTTAGTTTCAGTATTGATTGTTGTCATTACTTCTGTCCAAGGAGTACCCAACTCAGCTTGTAGCCCAAAATCATCTTTTAAATTTACAAAAGATAATTTCTTATCAGGAAAAGCTTTCCGTTGTTCTGCGATTAATTTTTTACAACCACGAGCAACAAATTCTTTTCCTAAACACTTATAGAGATTTTCTACTAATCGAATAGGAACTTCATTAGTTTCTGATCTCATTAAATCTTTCCAAGTTAAAATTGCATTTCTTTCTTTTGTACCAACAGAATATCGATACTTACTATCTTTTAATTTAACTCTAAAGAAGATATTTTTCTTCCTCATTACTTCTTCCATGTCATCTCGAATACTTCGAGTACGACCCATTAAAAGCCAAGTTCCTTCATTCATATCTAAATGAAACATTCCTCTGATAAATTCTACAGTACCGTCTCTATCAGCAGGAGACCATTTAACATCGTCGTATCCTATGATTTGTTCTTCGACACGATTAACTATCTCCCAAACTTTTCTTGGAACTCTCTTTGACTCATTCAATGCAATTAAATTTTTACATTCTTCTTTTATCTGAATAGCTTTCGATACATCTGCATCTGCCCAAGTATAAATCGCTTGATTAGGGTCCATAGCTAAATAACTCTTCTCAGAATTATTCCAAATCTTTTCTGCCATTTTCCATTGAATCGTAGACATATCTTGAGACTCGTCAAAGAAAACAACTTTAAAAGATTTATAAAAACTACCATTAGCGTAGTTAGTAATTAAATCAGTAAAGTCTACTTTTGGTCCTTGGTCCTTTACGATGTAACCAGTTTTACCACTGGTAAACTTTTCATAACCAAACTCTTTGTAGTCTTTTAATCCTTTATCGATATATTCTAATTTGTGCCAAATAATATCTTTAGCGAACATTGTCCAACAGTCACGTAAAGAAATATCTCTTCTTTTCGCTTTCTCTATAAGATCAATGTATTTGTCGTCATAGTTGTTGAAAAATATGTCATCGTCATTATTAACGTTAATACTAATCCTAAGTTCATTTGATACGTTTCTCCAATCATTGTTACTCATTATATGTTCTCTGTTAAGACCCATTTGTCTTAACGCGAAAGAGTGTAAGGTACTAAAATTTTCTAATTGATTTGTAGGAACCTTAAACTTTTGTGAAGCTCTTTGTTTCGCTTCATCGACTGCTTTATTAGAAAAAGAAAAGAAAGCAATCTCATCAATTCCTACATCATTAGCCAAATACTCTTCTATTTTATTCAAAATAAATGTGGTTTTCCCTGTCCCTGGGGGACCGATAATCACGGTAGGGGTCTTTTTATCCAATAAATTCATGCGCGTAACAAACCCTTTCCTTATGTTTTTCTCTTAGTTCTTGAGAGTATCCACCAAAATTAGATTTCTTTTTACCAGAGGCAATACGATCTAATTCTTTTTCATAATCTTCTTTCCTGTTTTGTTTATTATGAGTCGTCGGTCTCCACTTTTCAGGGTGCGCTTCTCGATATTCACCAAAACGAGGATGTGCTGTTTTAGAAAAAAATCGATGACCGTGGACCGTGAATTGTTTTGCCACTGCTTCGGATAAACGAACACCTAAACCCAAACCTTGAAAATCAGGAAGTATCACTGTCCTGTGTTCCCTCCATGCTTTTTCTTTGATTGTTCCTGAGGGAAAAAAGATAACTGATGAAAATCCGACTGGGACTCCGTTCCATGTTGCGATCCAACATCGTGTAGCTGTACTGATGTTTGCTGTGAGATAGTGATGCTCAGCGAAGTATGACCAAATTTTGTGGGAACAAGGAAGGACTTCCAAAACGATCTTGGGTCGCCTAAGTAACCCCCTTGTTGTTACTTTGCTTGAATTGGTATCAAAAACCCAATCAGGTTGGAGCCAATCAATGATGTCATAGTGACATGATGCAAACACAACATTCTTAATGTTTTTATTTCGAATAAATTTTTGAAGAGCATTCGAACAAGACTTAGCTACATTACGATCAACCACACTGGTAAACTCATCAATAACTGCATTGTCTTTTACTCTTCTGGCCAGATCCGATCGAAATCTTTCTCCTGTACTGAGCACGTGATACGGTCTCATCCAAGAGGGAATAGAATTAAATCCTACCGAAGATAGTCTATCTTGCGCCTCTTCTGGTGAATCAAAGTGAGAACAAACAGCTTTGTTTGAATCCCATTCAATATTTTCTTCTTGACCAAATTCTTTTAATAAACTTGATTTACCACTACCAGAAGCTCCAACAATTAAACCAATATTAAATTCCTCTGTTGGTTTTTGAAACTCTGGTAAAGTAAATTCTGTTTGACCTTCAAATTTATAGTCAAACATTCTACTGATTTCATCAGTGATGTGATCAGTTTGTACTTGTGATTTTAGTGTGACCATTACAATAACTCCTTTCTAATATCGTATGTCTCAATAGCCCTAAAAAGAATAGAACGAATAGTTAATAAACTACCATAAAACCATTCTCCTTTTTGTTTTTTTATTCCAGTCCCTCTTTTTGACAATTCCTTATGACAAATACTTTCCATTTTAGGATTGTTCACAGTAGCAACTAAATAAACTGTTAAATCGTTTGGATTACCTGTTTGAAGAGATTTAATTCTATTTTCAAAAGTTTCGCTAGTAGACCTACCTACCTTAAAACTGCCTACCTGATCCTTAGATAAAACCTTATTACCAATAATATAGATAAGAGAATTAGGAGAACAAAAATCGTTATCAGTATATCTCGATTGTATATCTAACCAATATCGATCAATGACCTCTGTCTTTCTTTTTATATTTCTTCTTTTTGCAAACATTAAAAAGGAATCTCCCCTTCTACTTCTTCTTTTTTCATGTCAGGAACTTCTAATTCAACATCTTCAATAGTAAGCTGCTTTATTTTCCATAACCTAACTCTCGTGTTCTTAACTGTTTTAATTAAATCACTTGCATCATATTCTTCTTTTAGTCTCATCGTTACCCACGGTCTGGACTCTTTAAAATCATTTCGTTTTAAATGATCCATTAAATCTTTAAGAGCAAAGTATGTAAAACCTTCCTCAGTATAAGATTTACCTAAGAATATATCTGCCATTGTTAACGCTTCACCTTGATGTAGACAAAACTCTTCTAACAATTCTTTAAACTCACCTTTCTTGGTGACTTCTTCAGGTGGATGATCAATAGATATAGACTCAAATAATTCACTATATGTTTGATTCCATTCTGCTGAACTCATATTCATAATCCCTTTGTTTAATTGTTCTAAACAAGCCTGAATAATTTTTTTATGTGTCATCAAATCTTCAGTATTAGCGATCTCAATTCTTCGATCATCGACATTTAAAAAGTATCGAGGAGGGTCTGATTTATAAACTTTCAAATCAGAATACACAGGATGATCCCTGTCACCTTCGCTTCCAATACCAAATTTTCTTTTCTTACAAAGTCTCTTATTACATAAAGACTCAATAGGAGGCTGAGTACAACGATACATATATTTAGGAGCACCATTGTTATCACTTTGACTAATTTGTTTTATCACTATTAAAACCTCATCTGATTTCAAAGGAGGATTGATATAGCTTCGATTATATTCTTCTACTAATTCCTTGTAATTATCTGGATCTGCCTTACGATAGTATACGCCTACATTGAACAGAGCGTTATTCCGGGAGCCATCGGAAACACCCTGTTCAGTTAGTATTTGTAGGCATGGAGGTCCGTCTTTAATAACCTCGTTCTTGAAATCGGTTTTAATCGATTTGAGAGCACCAACAACGAGGCTATCGTAGTGAGAAAGAAACTCTTCTAAGTTTAAACCAGAACCGTTTTGATCAAGAGCATAACGACTTCTTCCGTGATAAGGTAAGTTAATCCAACTTCCTGTATCTCGTTTTTCTTCGCCTTCTCTTTGATATAGTTCTATTTGTTTAGGAAACACTTCAGCCTTTGGATAACCTAAAGCTGTTGCCATTTCACTTAACTTTGTTTGCATGTCTTTGGCTGAAACATACTGCTTAGTAAATAAATAAAGATGTGCACCACCACTTTTGGATAGACACATAATTAACGGAAACTTTTTTTGTTTAACTTGTTTTAATAAAGCTTTGTGATCTAACGGATAGACATCAATATCGATTGCTCCAAACTTACATTGATCATCATCGTTGATCGGTACAATACCCATGGCGGGATATTCACCTTTCAGGTGTCGTTCAAATTTTTCCAAGGACGGTGCTTCGTGGACCGTCATCATGTGAGCCTCTACCTTCTTACCTTCTTGTGGCTCATTCTTTTTTTCAAAGACACCGTGAGCTCTTTCAAGCCCTGTGAAGATTTCTTTGAACTTCTGTACTAATTCTAATTCCATATTAACCTCTCAAATTAATAGCTTCCTCCTATGGGTGGTTGGGGTCGATCGAAAGGAGGCTAAAGACCAAACCCCAACCTTATTAAGAGTGAGCGGAGGAAAACACTCTTAATCTTTTGTGGGCTATTAACTAGAACGGTATATCGTCACCGTTCTGCGAGGCATTCCCTTGAGGGGAAACTTTGTCATCATCCTGTGTTGGAGTGATTTCAATGTCACCACTGTGAATAGATTTTTCGAATTGAGTGGCATCCTCGATTATTGCCTGAACATTTTTTAGCCCTAGTTCATCAATCCATTTATTCTCTGTGATAACCCAACCATGCCAAGAACCTTTGGCATTTTTTTCTTTGACCGTGGCTAGTGTATAGGCACGAGCAAAGTCTTTTGGTTGATAGATTTCATCGCCTTCAACACGTCTCTGATTGGACATTAATGAATTCCATGTCCTTGATTTTTTTAACTGTGTTGATTTCATTTTGATGATCGCTTTACTCCAAGCACCACTGTCTTCGAGTACGATCACATAATGCTCAGCAGTGTTCTCGATATAGGTATCAGGTTTTCCTACAAAGCGCTCTTTGTTGTCATCACCTCGAACAACTTTTCCGTCCATTTGGAACTTTTGAAATTGTTCAGGAGTATAGATGTTGACTGGAGCACCTGATCCTTCTCCTCGTTCTGCCCACTCTACAAATCTTCTACGATAGTAGACTGGTAAAACAGTTAAGGAGTCATAGACCTTGTTAGTGACAGTATTAAAAATCTGTCCTAACTTTGCACCTTCGATGAACTTACCGTCATCTTCTTCTAACTGAGGAGCACCTTTACTTAAAATATTAAAGTAAGGAATTTGATAATCCTCAGCATCTCTTTTTGAGAGGGAGGGACCTGCCTTCAATAGACTGCTTAGGGTCGCTATCTCCTTTCCCTTTTGTTCTTTCACTATTTGCTTTTTACTTGCGTCTGTCATTTATTTACCTTTCTTGATATTGACTTTATGACCTACGAATACTCCAAAAGTATCCATAGGAAGATTTTTTCCACTCTCAATCATTTCACGAATGAAACCCCTAAGAGTAGACGGTTCAACTTTGACATTTCTGTCAGTGTCTAACCCTTGGTTCGCTAAATCAGAAAAAAGACTTTTTGCTTTCTCATCTTCAGCTCTACCAAACTTTACTATGACTTGGTTTTTAATCAAGTCTTCATACCCATTATCACGAAGCCAGTCAAAAGCTTCTTCTTGTTTTTCTTTGGATATGGTTCCTGTGTAAAACGGTTTAATTTCTACATTACTTCCGTCTTTCATTTTAATTGATGTAACACCTCGCTCTTCAAACAACTGAACTAAATTTTCATTTGCCTTACGAAGAACTTCCTTTTTGACTTTCATCAAAGCCTCAAGGTCTTCTATTTCTTTTTCAGCTTTCAAATAATCTAGAGAAGCTTTTGAAATAGGGTCGACTTCCGTTACTTGAAAATCCGACTCTTCACGTCTTAAATTAATAGCCATGTATTACTCCTTTTTATTCTTAGTTATAAACGTCAACACGAATGGGAAAGTAATCTTTTTCGATCCTATCGTATTTTAACATATTATATCTACCATTAGATATAGTGACTAAGACTGATGTTGTCAACCCAATCAACGCGGGATCTCCAACTAAAAGTAAATAATCGTTGTCATTAAAGTCTTTTAAGACACTTTTAAGTTTTCTAATAGTAGGTTGTGGAGACATTACCACCTGTTTGTTTCCGTCAAACAGATATACAATTTCTCCAAATCTTTCTGCCTGAGAGTAGTCTAGTCCTCTATACGTACCGTCAGGATATTTTCTCATCACATTTTGTATGATGTACACTTTACTTTTTGAATTCATTTATTATATTCTCTTATAAGAATAAAATTTTATATATGTTAGTAGAAAAATACAAGTTTAAAACTAAGCCTATGCAACATCAATTAATTGGTCTTGCTGGGATGATGAATTCCTTTGATAAGGACGTGCCAGAGTACGCCTTGTTTATGGAAATGGGTTGTGGAAAAACAAAAGTTTTAATCGACGGTGTTTCCATTTTATTTGATAATGGAAAGATAAGTAATCTTTTAGTTATTTGTCCTAACGGAATTAAATATAATTGGCGTGAAGAATTAGGAAAACATTTAGCTGAACATATTGATTACGATGTTCATGTTTGGGAAGGCGCTAAGACAAAAAAAGAACAAGAAGAAATTAAATCAAAATTATTTGCAACCGATAATAAATTAAAAGTTTTGATTATGAACATTGATGCAATCATTACCAAGAACGGAAGTATGATTGCTGAAAAATTTACTTATACAGATAAAACTTTGATGTGTGTTGATGAGTCGACGATCATTAAAAACGGATCAGCTAAAAGAACAAAGAGATGTATTAAGATTGGTTCTTATGCAAGGTATCGAGTTATCTTAACAGGATCTCCCATTACAAAATCACCAGAAGATTTATATTCACAATGTGCTTTTTTAAACGAGGACCTTTTAGGTTTTAGTTCTATCTACACTTTTAAAGCTAGATACTGTGACCAAGTTAAGATGAATTTTGGTGGAAGAAGTTTTAATAAAGTTACTGGATACAAACGGTTGGACGAACTCACCGATAAAATTAGAAACTTTTCTTATCGAGTCACGAAAGATGAAGCGTTAGATTTACCAGATAAAATTTATTTAAAGAGACGCGTACCGATGACCGATAATCAATTGAAAGCTTATGTCATGATGAAGAAACTAGCTCTGGCTGAAATTGACGGTGAACAGTTGACCACTGCTACATTGATTGCTCAACTAAAAAGATTACATCAAATAGCTTGTGGTTACATGACAACGGACGAGGGAAAGTTAATTGACTTCTCAGAAAACAGAGTCAAAGAATTATTAGATACAATTGAAGAGACTGACGGAAAAATAATTATTTGGTGTTCTTACCGACACAATATTAGAACTGTTATTGAAGCTTTAGATAAAAAATATGGACAGGGTTCTGCTGAAGGTTTTTATGGTGAAACACCGTCAACGGAAAGACCAAAGATTATTGAAAGGTTTAGAGACCCTGATCATCACATGAGATTTTTAGTCGGACACCCACGAACTGGTGGATATGGACTGACTTTAAATATAGCCCATACTATGATATTTTATTCCAACGACTATGATCTTGAAATAAGAGAACAGGCTGAGGCTAGAAATCATAGGATAGGTACAGAAAAGAAAGTGACTTATGTTGATCTTATCTGTGAGGGAACGGTAGATGAAAATATTATTAAAAGTCTCCGTTCTAAAATTAACATCGCTACTGAGATAATGGGCGAACAATTTAAGGAGTGGCTAATATGATGCCAGAAATAATACTATCAGATGATCAAACAATAGATCATCAAAAATTAAAAATTGCTTGTGAGTGTTTTAATGCATTAATTAAGATGCAAGAAAATTTAGACAAGTATGAGAAATGGGCTATGGCTAACATTATTCATGAGACTGCTATGGACCTAGCAAAGGACATTACAAAGAAAGTACAATGAGAAATAGAAAAGTATTTCCAATAAAAAGATATCATGAAAAAGTTTTAGGTCTTTACGAAAGACAATTGAAAAACTGGAGAAATGATATCGATAATTGGGATGATAGAAATATTAAGAGAACTGAAGCCAGATTAAAGTCTGTCGAACATCTTATTAATAATAATTATAAACATTATGTGGGGTTTTAAATGAAATATCACGAAATACCTGGGTGGTTCAATGGCTACGAACAATATGACAAAGTAGTCGACTACTGTCCTCAAAATGGAAAAATTTTAGAAATTGGTTGTTTTTATGGGAAATCAACCACCTATATGTGCACCAATATTGTTAATACAAAGAGAACTGATCTTAAAGTATATGCTTTAGACACGTTTAGAGGCTCCTCAGAGCATGGTTTTATCAAAGAAGCAGTTGGACCAGACGGAACCTTTAAAGCTTACACAGAGGACAATTTAAAGGAATTTATAGACCAAGGAATTGTTGAGCTGATAGAAAGTCGTTCTGATAATCCAGAAGTTATCAATAGATTTGAGGACGGATTTTTTGATGTGATTATTGTGGACGGTGCTCATGAATATGATGCAGTATTAGATGACATTGAAAATTGGTGGTCAAAGCTGAAAAAAGACGGAATTATGCTTTTTGATGATATGTATATGGAGTCAGTGGCTCAAGCAGTAGCAAAAGGACTAAAAGATAGAGTTCCTAATTATTCAGTCATGCAAGGTCGAGAAGCCTATGGAATAGCCTATAATGGTGAAGATCAATCCAAAGCCAAAAAATATTGGAAAGTGATACCAGAGGATCACTTTAAATAATTGAAGTTATCGATGTTTAGAAATAAAATTCTAGACATGAAAAAGGCTCTTGAGGATAAGGTAGAAATCGAATGGATCGACGCTTACGAAATGGAAAGTGGGTGGCATGACTTGGAAGATGCTGAAAAGATCACTCCCCCCACGGTCTTTAGCATGGGCTACATGGTTAAGGACACGAAAGAATATGTCATCATCTGTGCTGATAAAGGTCGCAAAGGAGACTCTGACTGTGGTCGCGTCCAAGTTATTCCGAAACCGTGGATCAAAAAAATAGAATTACTGTGAAAGAATTCTTAAACAAAAAACATATTTCTGGAACCGTTTCAGAATATTCAGCAGTTAATAAACTTTTACAAAAAGGTTTTTTAGTTTTTAAAAACGTAGCGCCTCATGGCATGATTGATTTAATTGCGATCTCTCCAGAAAATGAAACTTTTAAAATTGATGTAAAAACAGTTTCTAGACGAACAAAGAAAACAAATTATAGGAGGGAGGGAGACATGATTTACAGGTCCCCCTCAAGTGAGCAAAAAAAATTTGATATTGTTTTGATTATCGTGGACGGTGATCAATTTAAAATTTTACCGAGTCGTTCAAAGCTTTCAAAAATACTTAAGTCGAAGTAAATTCTTTTTCAGAACAAAAAGCAGTCGCGTACGTGTTCATTGTTTCCAATTGTAGTTTTGATCTAAGCGCTGATCCCATATTAAGACACTCGTTTAAGGTCTCAAAAGGATCGGACATTGGAACAACCTTACAAGTGTTATCCAAACTTAATGTGGGATTGTATAAACAAACAATCATAAATAAGTAAACTTTAGCCATGGAACAATCGTATCATAAAAGTCAAATTATTTATTTGTCAAAATCAAAAATAAATAGGTAGATATCTAATCATTGACTCTGATATAATGGTCGTTCACCCCAAATAAAAGGAGAAAAAATGACAGAAGAACAAGAAAACAAACTGATTATAGCCTACTTACAGGACGTAATCGCCCAAATGACTGCATATAAAGAATACAAGCCAGAAGACAGTCAAACAAAAGAGAGAATGAGAACTAATTAAGTTCTTCTTCTCTCTAAAATTTCTTTTCCTTTTTCTACTATTTTCTTCCAAAAACTAAAATCATAAAGCTTTTCTGATCCGTCTGTAAACTCAACCAATACTTTTTGGACAATATTTTCCTCTTCGTCTGGTACGTCCACGTACTCGACTTTATAAATAGTTTTCTCAAAGAAATGTGGATTATCTTTTAATATCTCCAACATTCTTAAAAATTATCATAATTTATCAATAAAATATACTAAACTTTTGCTAGTTTTTCGTAGTATTCTTTAACAATTATATGCAATTGAGTCGGTTTTGTTCTTAAAGTATCTTTACAAATTCTTTCCAATAAAGTTTGAGTCTCCTTAGACATTATTTGTGATACCCATTTCTGTTGATCTTTTTTAGACATTGTTCTTTCCTTTCATAAAATGAATTATTTATTTATATAATATTTAAGCTGAATTTAAAATGATTTAATGAGGGGGAAACACCCCCTCATTATTGACTAGATAACATCAAGTAACTTATTGATGTTTGTTAGTTCTGTACGAAGTTTCTCAATTTGATATTCAAACTTCTGGTTGAGTATATCAATTTTAGATTGATTTCGTACTTTGATATATTTTTCTAACAGTGATAAAATTTCACGTTTTCTTTTTGCGTGTTTCTGCGTCCAATACTCTTCACTACTCATACTTCATATCTCCTTCTCTCTTTTCTAATTCTTGTTCCACTATCATTTTCAGTTCAACATCTAAATCACAATGCGCTGAATTTTTAATAATGTTTTTTATTTTCTCCAGTCGAGCCAATAAATCCTCAGTGGAATATTGGCTCAACGGATAGTCAACGAAGCCTCTAATATATACGGACATCGCTAACTTTATTTTTTGCTATGCGAATGATCTCTTTTATTCTTGCGTTTTTGAGTTCTTTCGCATCGTTGATATATTTCGGATCAACACGAGGTATTTCTGTTTTAAACAAATACTCTCCATGATCATAAACATAGACATCTTTTTTATTCACCTGTACCAGATGAAAATCAAAAGGTCCTTCGATATGACCATGATTGATAGTCGAATTAAATGATAAATCGTGTTCAGTCATTTCTTTCCTTTCTTTTTACTTTTTTTCTTTTTGGCTTTTCGCTTTAACTTAGCCACGCCAGTGGGCTTTTCATTATAGCGAACGCCTCCACATACAATAGCCATTACTTCTCCTTTTCTAGTGCTATCTTTTGCACTCCTTCTAGTCGTCGTTCTTTCTCTTCGATTGGTAAAGTATCCCAGTCCTCTGGAAAATGTAATCCTTTGACGGTCTCAAAAAATCTTTTTTGAAATTTTACTTTACTTTCTCGATCGTCTCCAGACATGATACCAAACAAAGCTGATACCATGCCCACGGTTTTTAAGTGATCGCTCATTCTTTCTCCTTTTCTAATTGTG
>Ga0114919_10002276_pt1 | contig 15508 bp, 6 predicted proteins | sample BlataG_FD_88682 | JGI IMG/M metagenome (GOLD analysis project Ga0114919, IMG submission 88682) | Deep subsurface microbial communities from Black Sea to uncover new lineages of life (NeLLi) - Black_00105 metaG | ecosystem: Environmental > Aquatic > Marine > Oceanic > Sediment | place: Atlantic... | reverse complement strand
TAGAAAGTCTTGACCTCTACGATTTCTTATGTAGTATATTAATAACAATGCACTTAAAAAATCTGGAAAGAATCCTCAAATACACTCTAAAAGAAACTTCTGGCGAAAGGGTGATTGATACACTATATGAGAACACGAAATCTGCCATTGAACAGCATATAACCCAGCGTGATGTTGAGAATTTTATTGCCTATCTTAAATTCCAGTCTGAATCTACGCAATACCAGAATGGTTTTAAGTAGGTGGCGGGTCTAGCCAGGCAATAATCCTGGGCTCTGGTCAAGAATAGGGAACCGGCCTTCAATGCCAATACAATATGCGTCCGGCATCGAAAGAAGAATAAGTATTAAATGATAACGAAATGGAAACAAAAAGCAAGACCTATTTTAACAAGGAGGTACTATAGCTTAACTAATCCCTTGACACTTTTCAAAGAAGACCTGCCATTGATGGTACACTGATGGTATTTCAGGAGGCATTAGAACACTACAAAAAATGTATCACTGTTTTTATAGATGTTACTGAGAAGATTACACTTAAAAGATACAAAGAGAGTTATATAAACGTCCTGACCGTCAGGAGGTCTCCGGTGCAATAAAGGAGATTGAGGAGGCGACCAAATCATGAAAATTGTTGAGAATCGCTATAAAATTATCCAGAAACTTGGTTCTGGCGGCATGGGTGATGTCTATAAGGTGAAGGACCGACAAAATAACAAAATTATTGCCCTGAAGCTTTTATCAAAGAAGATAAGTTCTTCTGAAGCGGTTCAGCGATTCAAAAGAGAGTTTAAACTCCTTACGGAATTGCATCATCCAAACCTCTGTGAGGTCTATGATTTTGGGACATTGAAGGATGGCAGAAGTTATTTTACCATGGAGTTCATTGATGGTGAGGATATATTCCAGACAACAAAAGGGTTTTCTTTTCCAAAGATCTATCCTTTGGTGGTTCAGGTCTGCCGTGCGTTGGAGTATATTCATTCAAAGGGATTAATCCATTATGATATCAAGCCGAGTAATATTTTAGTAACAAAACCTAAAGACCAACGAGATAAGAATAAAACGCCGAACGATGAACCTCCTACGCTTTACGTCAAGTTGATGGATTTTGGTCTGGCTGGTGAGCATAGGATAAGAGGTGGTGTTTCAGTGCGGGGCACAGTTCCTTATATTGCCCCTGAGGTCTTAAAGGGTTTAGCAATTGACCAGAGGGCTGACCTCTATTCATTGGGTATGCTGCTATATGAACTTTTAACAAGAAGGCCATTTAAACTAACACAAGGAACCAAAAGTTTTGTTTCATACTTGCAGGAACAATTGATCCTGATTGAAGGACTGGCATCTCGGATTGAATCAGACATTCCCGAGAATTTAAATGAACTCGTTATGAAATTGGTCGCACCTGAACCGACCCAGCGGTTTGTCCGAGCAAATGAGGTAATATTAGGAATAAATCGGCTCACCAAAGCTAATTTTTCCGTTGAGACCAAAGAAACCCTTGAAAGTTATCTGTTGAGTAGCAGATTTGTCGGACGGGAAAAAGAATTTGAGATGTTGAAGGATCTATATAGAAAGCGGATGAAAAGTGTAGCTATTGAAAGAGAAAGTTCTCCACATCCCTCCCTCTCCCCCTCTCCTTGTCTCATTGTAGTGGGTGGTGAGCCAGGGATTGGAAAGAGTAGATTACTGCGAGAATTTAAGGTCTTTGTTCAATTTCAGCGGGGTCGTTGCCTTACTGGTTATGGCCGTCCTGCGACGAATGTCTCCTATCAGATTTACTATAATATTTTTAAGGAACTTGTCAGTTATATTGACGATGCCGGGGAGATTAAAATCCCCCTTGCTGTCTTGGCCCGAATCTTTCCTGATATTGTGGATGGTCGTTTTAAGAGACAGCTGCCAAGACTCAGTCTGCTTGAGCCAAAGAAGGAAAAGCTAAGAACCTATGAGGCGCTTTCCGAGTTTTTTAAGTTTGGTTGCGCAAGGCTAAAAGATACTGTTATCTTACTTGAGGACTTGCATTGGGCCGATACCAGTAGTATTGAATTTTTAGAATATCTTGCCCGGAACCTATCTGGAACAGATATTCTTATCTGTGCTACATACCGAAGTCAAGAAGAACCTTCCTCGCTTAAAAGGATGCTTGAGAATGTAAAAGATGAAGAATACTTTTCCGGGCTTGAACTCAAGCCATTTGATGAATCTTCCCTTTCGTCTTTTTTGGATTCGACAATTACCCGGGCATCAAATTCACCAGAACTTATTCAATACTTGATGGAGCAAACTGGCGGCAATCCATTCTTTGTTGAGGAGCTGATGCGGGCACTGATTGGGGAAAAGAAAATAAATATTGGTAAGAGGATTGAGCCACAATTGTTTAAAAAACTATCTTTTCCTAAAGGAATTACTGGTATTCTATTAAAGAGGCTGGAGGGTTTGGATGAAAATTCCAAAAGTGTTGTTAGATATGGGAGTGTGCTCCATAAGGAATTCAGCTTTGGATTGATGAAGAGGTTAACCGGGTTCAATGATACAGATTTATCAAGGGCTTTCTGGGAGTTGAAACGGAAGCAGGTTTTGATTGAGGAGAATCATTCTTACAAATTCTATCACGCAAAATTAAAAGAGACCATTTATAAAAGATTAAGCCAAAAAGAAAAGATGGTGCTAAATTATCAAGTAGGTAAGAGCCTTGAAGAGATCAATAGGTGCAATCTTGAGAAGGTGATGGAGGAATTAGCATTTTATTTTATCAATAGTAAAGACCACAAAAAGGGAATAAAGTATGGGCTCAAGGCCGCGAAAAAGAGGAAAGAGCGTTATGCCAATGAACAGGCGATTAAGTTCTATAAGGGTGTGCTTGGTTTACTGGGTAGGAGAGATTTGAAGAGACGATTTGATATTTTGGAAAATCTGGGCAAGCTCGGAATGTTTACTGGTGCCTATGACGAAGTGGTAAAATACTATCACCAGACACTCAATCTGAAAATTGGTACAATTGATCAGAGAATCGAAATTTATAATGGTATTGGCGATGCTTATGAAAAGAAGGGAGAATTTAGAAAGGCAATGGAATATTATAATAAGGGACTGAAATCCTTGAGCAAGGTAAAAGGTGTTAAACACAAGGCATTTTTAAAAGGTAAGATAAATGCTAGGGTGGGTTTTATATATACGAGGATGGCGGACTATGAAAATGCAAAGATATTTAATACGAATGCATTAAAATTCTTAAAGAATTTAAAAACAGAGGAATCAATAAAAGAAAAAAATAGCATACACAATACCTTTGGTATTATTGATTATTATAAAGGGAATTATGATGCGGCCATTCGCCATTTTGAAAGGGTTTATGAGTATTGTAAAAGAACGAAAGATAAAAACCGGATGTCCACCATTTTAAATAACCTTGGCACCATGTATCTTATGAGGGGTAATTTGCCAAGAGCAATTGATTACTACCAGAGGTCAATGGAAATATGCGAAAAGATAAGAAGCCCAGACAGTGCATCGGTCGCGTTAAATAATCTTGGTGCTGCATGCTATGGAAAGGGTGATTATTTGAAGTCCTCAGGTTATTTCCAAAAGGCCACTCTTATTTCAAAAAAAATTGGCGACAAAAGAGGTGCGACAATTTCAATTTTTAATCTTGGAAGTTGTTCTTTAATGATATGCGATTACAAAAAGGCAGAAGAATATTATAAGGAGTCATTGAATATTGGGAAGGTAATAAAAAGTAGAGATGATACTGCTACGGCAATATATGGTCTTGGCGATGTATATCAAGCATTAGATAATTACCCTCTGGCCCTTAAATTATACAGAAAATCATTAAAAATCAAAAAAGAGACTGGACATCAATGGGGAATTGCCACATCACTCAGGTCAATTGCCTCGGTATTTATTGAATTGGGAGAATTTTCAAAGGCAAGATTCTATATTAATAAGGCATTAAAGATTGCAATATCCATTGGATTGAAAGAGGTTGAAATTGAATGCTACATACTTTTATGCCGAATAAATATAATAAAAAAAGATTATGCCATTGCCTGCAATTATTACAAAAAGGGGATGAAACTCGCTAAAGAAGCGAATATGAAACAACAATCCCTTCTGTTTTGGCTTTTACTTTCCGAGATAAATTATTTTGAGCAAAAATATTCAGAAGGAGTAGAAATTGCTAATAAGGCAATAAACTCGGCAAGAGAGATTAATACAAAAGATTCTTATGCCGAGGCGCTTTTAATAAGGGCGAAGAATGAAATAAAACAGGATTTTTTGCCCAAGATTAAAATAGCTCAATCTTTTAAAGAGGCGATAAAGATTGCCGAGGAGATTAAAAAGCCTGAACTCCTCTGGAAAGTTTATTTTGAATATGGTAAAATTCTACAACAAGGCCAACAATGCAAAGAGGCATTGGAATATTACCAAAAATGTATCAAGATTTTTATTGATGTAACAGAAAAAATCAAAGCCAAGAGATATAAAGAAAGTTATGTAAACCGTTCTGATCGTCAGGAACTTTTTACCGCAATAAAAGGGTTTGAAACACTACTTAAATCCAAAATTGGTTCTTGACTTTCGGTAAGATTGTGGATAGAATTGAATATGAAGAAGAAGGAAGACGTAGATCCATTGCGAACTTATCTTAAAAAAACTGAGGAATTAAAGGCAAAGGCAGATAAAAAAAAAGGGTCTGATAAACTTTCGAAAGAGATTCAATATTTCCGTTCCCTCCTAGAGGTTACTCGTTCAATCAATATCTTGCAAGACTTTAAACAACTGCTTGAGCTAATCGTGGATTCAGCAATTCTCCTCACTAAGGCCGAGCGAGGGTTTTTGATGCTCTTTAGCAAAGAGGGCAGATTAGAATTTAAGGTTGCAAGGAATATTAAAAAAGAGACCCTTGAGAGCGAGGGATTCCGGATTTCAAGAAGTATCATAAATCAGGTTGCGGCATCTGGTAATCCCACCTTTTTAAGCGACATATACAAAAACAAGGATTTTGAGGTGAGCGAAAGTATTGTCGACCTTGGATTGCTCATGGCGATGTGCGTCCCCTTGAAGGCAAAAAACCGACTCCTTGGACTAATCTATCTTGATTCCCATTCGGTGGCTGAAACCTTTACCGATGTCGAGCAAAAGTTACTTGAGGCATTTGCCACTCAGGCAAGTGTGGCAATCGAAAATGGGTATTTATACGAGTCCAGTATCCATGACCAGCTTACCGGACTCTATAATTATGGATTTTTTCGTCTTCGCCTTACTGAGGAAATTGACCGTTCATTAAGATATAAAAAAGAGAATATTTCATTCATTATGCTTGATGTAGATAAATTTAAATCAATCAATGATTCTTATGGCCATCTATTTGGTAATACAATTCTTATAAAAGTAGGTGAGATTATCAAGAATACAGTTAGAACCTACGATGTTCCAGTCCGTTATGGCGGCGATGAATTTGCTATCCTGATGCCCGGGACAGATATTCAGGGTGCAAGATGTATTGCTGAAAGATTACAAAAGGAGATAACAAATCAACAATTTCGAGCGGGTCAGGAGAGTCTTACTATAACCGCAAGTTTTGGCATCTCTTCATTCCCAGTCGACCAGATTGTTAGTGATGAAAGTATAATCGTTGAGGCCGATCATGCCCTTTTAGTTGCCAAAAGAAAGGGAAAAAACAGAATAGAATGCTTTGCTGTTCGTAAGGGAACAAAGAAAGACAATTTTGAAATTATTGGAAAATCAACCGCGATAGCAGATGTAAAGAGATTGGGTTCTCGGTTTGCTAGGACCAACACAACTATTTTAATCACCGGTGAGACCGGAACAGGTAAAGAGCTTATAACACGATTCATTCACAACAAAAGTACGAGAAAAGACAGACCATTTGTTGTTGTCAATTGTGGGGCAATACCCGACACCCTTTTAGAGAGCGAACTCTTCGGTTATGAAAGGGGCGCCTTTACTGGCGCTTATGCACAGCACAGAGGAAAATGCGAAATCGCTCATGGAGGGACAATCTTTTTTGATGAGATCGGCGAGCTCCCGTATCATCTTCAGCATAAAATCCTACGTGTCATAGAACAGAAAGAATTTGACAGAATATCAGGTAAGTTTCCAATAAAGGTAGACATTAGAGTAATTGCGGCATCAAATAAAAATCTGGAGGATGAGGTCAAAAAGGAAAATTTTCGCGCAGACCTCTTTTATCGACTGAATGTTGCTACAATCTATCTGCCGCCTTTAAGAGAAAGGATTGAGGATATTGAACCATTAGCCCATTATTACCTTTCTTTAATGAGTAAGAAATACCGAAAAAGGTTAAGGGGTTTTACAAAGACCGCGCTGGCTGCGATGATGCACCATAAATGGCCAGGGAATATTCGAGAGTTAATTCACCGCATTGAGAGGGCAGTTATTATGAGTACCGGTCAATATCTTGATGAGAATGATTTGGCGCTGGCATTACCCGAATTTAAGGAAAAAAAGGATTTAAAAAAAATAAGAAATGAGGCAGAAAAAAAGGGCATTATTAGGGCGCTCAACTGCAATCGCTGGAATATAACGAGAACCTCTAAGGAGTTAGGTATTAGTCGGAAGACCTTAAGGGATTTAATGAAAAAACATAAGATAGCCAAGGAAGAGGCTGGGGAATAATTTACCAGTAAAATCGTTCGAAAAACCGTAAGATATTATGAAATAGCGGTTAATGGTGGGGGTAATCTTACCAGTTTTTTATAACCTCAAATTTTAACAAAATTGATACCAAAATCTAATGAAATTTCAAGGGGTTTTTGATGCTAAGATCCTTAATTCCGGCACAGATTTTGCATAGTATAAAACATATAAACTCGGTAATGTAAAAGAGCCGGGATGGGCAGAGTTTATAAGGATGTTTATTAATACGACAAATTAAGAGTAAATTCTACTATTCTTAATTTTTTGGGATAGTAGGAAGTGAATGTGTTTTGATCTGACAGGAGGTGTATAATGTCAAAGCATAGCGAAAACCCTGCTTTTGCAGGTAAGAAATTGTTTGTTTTGTTAATGACTTGTGGCTTGTTTATATGTGCAGCAAATGGAGATGTAATAAAAGATGATTTTATTGTGAACGATAGTATACCGCCAAATCAGGGTGAATCTTCCGTCGCAATGAATAACTCGGGTAATTTTGTCATTGTATGGCGAGACTGGCGTGCTGGACCTACCTATGGAGAGACATTTGCCCAGAGATATAACTCGTCTGGAGTGCCACAAGGAGCAGAGTTTTCAGTAACAACCGACATAAGTACTTATATGATGCCAGATATCGCAATGGACAATAGTGGCAACTTTTGCATCGTATGGACCTCGCTTACGGGCATCAAAGCCCAGAGATACCTTGCCAATGGGAATCCAAACGGCTCGGTAATTACTGTTCAAGGTTCTACGAACAGCCCACGATATCCATCTATAGCAATGGATGCTGATGGTGACTTTTGCATTTGCTGGCAGCAGCAAGAAGGGGGAACACCAGTACGCTATGATCTCTATGCCCGGAGGTATAACTCATCAGGAAATCCACAGGGTAGTGCCTTTCAGGTAAATACCGATGGCGTTGGATCAAATCAGTACAACTCTGCGATTGCGATAGCTGATGATAGCAGGTTTTGTATCACATGGGAAGATAGGAGAACTGTCACAGCCGATGTTTATGCCCGGATATATAACTCATCAGGAAATCCAGCAGGCGATGATTTCAAAATAAATAACACTGCAACTCAGTATACCTGGCCTGGACCTTCGGTTGCAATGGCTGGAAATGGCGACTTTATAATTACATGGACGGATAATAGAACAGGCACTATTCATCTAATGGCACAGAAATACACTAGTGCAGGTGATACCATTCACTCAAATTTTAAGGTAGGCAACGATTATGAGGTTTGGATGGTTGAAGGAAGCCGGCATGTTGTTGCTTGTAATGCGAGTTTGATTGCATTCAGCTGGATTGATGGTCGTGGTGGTAGGGATACTTATGGCAAACTCGTTGACTGGGACTATGGAGGCGTAGGAACGGAAGAATATACAGACAATATTAATCAGGTGGTAGGCATTAGTGTCTATCCCAACCCATTCAGAACTTCGTTAGTAATAAAGTATGGACCAAGCACTAATGACTACGCAGAAAGAAATAAAAAAGTGCCTACTGTCCGTATTTACGATGTTTCAGGTCGTTTAATTAAACAATTCGACCATTTGACTATGCGACAATCCGACCAAGTCATCTGGGATGGTAGGGATAATTCTGGCACTAAGGTGCAAGACGGTGTATATTTTATAAAAATGACGAATGTTGTAGGACAAGGCTTTCCTGAGCCGGGACAGGTCAACCTTACAAAGAAGGTAGCTGTTATCAGGTAAGAAGATAGACAAGGAGATAGCCTTGTCATAAAAAAAGAGGATGTATATATGAAGCGCATAGTAGCAGTTTTGATGGTGCTCGTAATTATGAGTCCAGTTGTAAGTCTTGCATGGCAAGAAAATGGAGTTGTAATCTGCGATGATTCAGATTTACAAAGTAATCCAAGAATTGCATCAGATGATTTGTATGGTGCCATTATAACATGGGTTGATCATAGAGGTGGTAGCTATGATATCTATGCACAGAGAGTGGACTCATCAGGGGCTCGCCAATGGACACCTTTAAATGGCGTTGTAATCTGTGATGTAGTAAGTACACAGAGGTATAACAAAATAGTACCTGATGGCTCAGACGGCGCTATCATAACATGGAGAAATGATGGTACTGACTGGAATATCTATGCGCAAAGAGTGAATTCATTAGGAGAACGCCAGTGGTCACCTTTGGATGGTGTTTTGATATGTGTAGATGATTACCCACACTCTTTGTGGCATTATGAGACTGTTGCTGATGGCTCAGGTGGAGCTATCATAATATGGAAGGATACCGAGGGTGGTGGTATGCCAGGTATAATCGATGCACAAAAAGTGAACTCATCAGGAACGCTTCTATGGGGCTCAAGTGGCAAGGTGGTTTCTGATGCATCAGAGCACGCGAAAAATCCAGTTGCTGTAATTGATGGTTCAGGAGGTGCTATTATAGTATGGTGGGATCAAAGAGCAGGTGGTGACTTCGATATCTATGCACAGAAGATAAACTCATCAGGAAATCGTCAGTGGGGCTTAAGCGACCTCTGCGTCTGTGATGCAGTAAATGACCAGCAGAATTCCAAGATTGTATCCGCTGGTTCGGGTGGTGCTATCATAACATGGGATGATGATGTAAATGGTAATGGCAGTTTTTACAAGGTTTATGCACAGAAGGTGGATTCATCAGGAACACTTGAGTGGGACCCGAATGGTGTCTGTATCTGCAATGAAATAAGTGTATATCCTGAGATTGTTGCCGATGGCTTGGGTGGTGCTATTATAGTATGGCAGGATTACAGGAGTGGTAGTAATCTGGACATTTATGCACAGAAAGTGAACTCATCAGGAACACTTGAGTGGGACCCAAATGGTATCTGTATCTGTAATGCAACAGGTAATCAGACTAATCACAAAATTATCGCTGATGGTTTTGATGGTGCTATCATAACCTGGGATGATGAAAGGGATAGCAGGCGTGACATCTATGCACAGAGAGTAGATAGTAATGGAAGTATTCACTCCGGCTGGGCATCAAATGGTGTCCTGATTTGCGACACAACGAGTGCTGGTATCTTTGGAATTTACCCACAAATTGCATCCGATGGTTCAGGTGGTGCCATTGTAACATGGGAGGATTTGAGGAATCCTGCCAATAATGGCGACATCTATGCACAGAGGATACGCGCAGATGGTACCACGGACATAGAGGAAACAGAGAATTCAGAATTCAGAATTTATAATTCAGGATTACAGGTATATCCTAATCCGTTCAGGGATAAAGTCAGCATAGAGCTAAGAGCAGAGAGCAAAGAGGCAATAACACTCGGTTCTATGCCCTTCGTGCCTTGCATTAGAATTTACGACGTTACAGGAAGGTTAGTTAGACAATTCGACCATTCGACTATACGACAATCCAACCAGATCGTCTGGGATGGCAGAGATAGTGCTGGCAATAAGGTGCAAGACGGTGTATATTTTATAAGACTAGATGGCTCCGACTTAGCAGTGTATACACAGAAGATAATATTAATTCGATAAGTTTGCTAAGGTAGAAATAGTAAAATTTGAAAGCACTTGACAAAATGGCTAAGCGCCAAAGAAAGTAGTAGTCAGGCGAAAAGGAGGTAGAATGAAAAAGTTATTGATATGTGTGGCAATTTTATTGATGGTGAAAGGATTAGCAGGGGCATGGGCAGTGGAAACTGTCGCTACCCTGTCTGACACCTGCCGAGGGGTTGGGCTTGCCCTTGATAGTAATAATAGGCCCCATATTGTATACGCAGAGAGGCGCACTGATAGCGCATATGTCCAGGAGAAGTATAAAGATGCTGTCGGTACCTGGCAGGGACCTTATAGCACTGATTGTCCACATTCCGAAAATATGACGCCTTATGGTCCATGGAATTGTGTTTCATTTGATGCCAAAAATGATACATTCTGGGTAATAACGCTGTTTGGCTATGATTATTACTCCTATCTCTACGCCTCCTATAAGGATGGGATAAGTGGTGCCTGGTCATCAAAGGCCGCAGTGAGGAGCCACTATGGAACATGGCCGGCAAGATTCACTGCCTGTGATATTGTGGTTGAGAGCGGCAGGGTGGTTCATCTGGTATATAGTGACTTCAACGATACGACTATATATTATAAGAAGAGAACCGCCGGCGGATGGGGCAGTGATGAACAGGTCGGGACCACAGGGATGGATTATGCATTCTGGTATTACTATCGTCATTCAATTGCGCTTGAAGGGACCACACCGCATGTCGCCGGTTATTTCTATAATGACGACCCGACCTATTACGATATTCTGCCGTCATATCGAAATAAGGTAGGTGGTTACTGGGGGACGAGGATAAGGATGTCAAATTGGGGATTCTGGCCTAATAAAGGTGGTGGGTATGTATCGCTTGCCTTGAATCCTATGAATAACGGTTATGACTGGGCTTGCTGGGGCAACCCGGAAAATACGAGAGTTGTCAGGTATGGGCAGCGATCTGCATCAGGTTGGACAGGAAACTCTCCAGTTACACCCGGAGATATGGGCTCTGGTGATTTTTGTGCTGATATCGTTGGATATGCTGGTATGGTTTGGCTTGCCTACAGAGACAATAGTGGCGACCTTAAGTTTGCAAAATACGATGTTATGGGTTCACCAACCACTACCCAGACCGTAGATGCAATACCAACGGGTGTTTCTTATGTGTGTCTAAAAATAGCGCCAAATGGCAGCATCCACATTGCCTATTCTGCCATCGAATCAGGAAGTTATAAGATAAAGTATGCTTATAATTCAAGTGTTGGTGTTGAAGAAGAGACAGACATCAAACATCAGCCGATGGATATTTGTATTCATCCCAATCCATTCAGAGAGAAAACAGAAATCAGATGGAAGATATTAGATGGAAGATATAATTCCAAAGATTTTAATTTGAAGGTGTTTAATGCTAATGGTCAGTTAGTCAAGTCTTTTAATCTAACATCTCAAGTAGTTTGGTACGGTAATGATGCTGCTAGCGAAAAGCTTGCACCGGGTGTCTACTTTGTGCAACTCACCGCGGGTGATTATAAGCAAGTGAAAAAAATAATTCTACTTAGATGAAACTTTTCTTGCTCCTTTTACTCTTGACAATTTTTGTATAATTTGTATAAAAAGTATAACAAAATTATGGAGGAAAAATGAAAAGAATATTTGGTTTTACAATAATCGCGATGTTCTGTTTTGGTGGAGAGGTTATCCAGACCTACAACTTCGCTCCAGGCGACATTGAGATAAAGAGTCTTCAGGGTTATGACTATCTGACACTCAAGGCTTGTGATAATTGGCAAGATCCTGGTAAACCTTGTCTCCCTTATAAATCACTGCAATTTGTTATTCCTGCATCAGCAGTTGTAACTGATGTAAGGGTAATTAGTTCATCAGAAACTTGGCTTGAGGGTAGTTATCTTATTCTTCCAGGACAAGTACCAGTTCCTGTATCCTCTCCCTATACTGCAGAATTCAAAGAGCCGGATAAATTTGTTTATGGTTCAAACAGTCCATATCCTACGGAATTACTGGAAAACTTACCCGTGGGTAATATGAATGGCTTCAGAATTGCTCAGTTTCACCTTTTTCCAGTTCAGTATCTGCCAAAGGATAAAAGGGTTAAATTATACACAAGCATTACAATAAGTATTTCATTTAAGGAGAATGAATATCCGGTTATTCCAAAGGGTGAAAAACAGATAAAAAATTTTGGTGATGCGGTAAAGACACTGGTAGAAAATCCTGAGGATGTTGAAAAATGTGCCCCCCCTCAGAAATCAGGAACCTATCTTATCAATACCCTCTATCCAATTCCAGATGTTGAGCTCAAGGGAAAGACAAAAATTTTGCCTCTTTTTGAACCCCAGATGCCAACAAAGGATAATAAAACTACGATAAAGAGGGTCGGTGAAGAGCTTGTCAAAAAGCCAAAAAGAGAAAAAATTGAAAAGACAACCTCCGAGTTTGTTATCCATAAACCCTGGCTTGAGGCACCGCATCCAGAAATACCTCAAAAGGTCGAGCCAAAGGCAGTTGTTGATGCCTATATATCATCACCCCATCCTTATGCAAATAATATGGACCAGTCATACTATGTCTATGGTCCCCCAGAGAATAACTGGATGTGCATCCACTTCAGTCAGATAAATACTGAAAGCGGCTATGATTATGTGTATGTCTACGACAATGATGGTACCTTGTTAAATACCTATTCAGGTTCATATGGCGGTACTTACACAGACTGGGGTGATGGTCCAACATTCAGGGTGAGATTTGTTAGTGATGTTTCAAACACAGACTATGGTTTTGATGTTGACTATATTCAGGTCGGTGGTCCCTGCTGGTATGAAAATTCCGAACATCCATATCTGCCCAATACTGATGAATCAATTGATATGTATGGGCCGGCAGATGACTGGATTGGTGAACTCTGTTTTTATTATGATTCAATCCATACCGAGAGCAATTATGACTATGTGTATTGCTATGATAAAGACAATTCAACCGTATTGAATACGTGGTCAGGTCAATATGATAATCAGTGGAGTGATTGGTCAACCTACAATTACAGCTACACAACTCAACCCCATGAACGTTCACGATTGACATCTGATGTTTCAATTCAATACTATGGTTGGTTAGTAGATTATTATAACTTCTTCAGGAATCACCGCGTGGAATCAGCACACTACTACCCAAATAGTGCGAATCAGACCTATTATGTTTATGGACCCCAGGACCAGGGTTCAATTCAGATGAGAGTCCATTTTGCGAAACTTTATACCGAGTCTGGTTATGACTATGTAAAACTCTATGATGCGGCCGGTAATCTCATCAATTCATATTCTGGCAATGAGGGCACAAATTTCTGGTCAAACTGGGGTCAGGGCAATTATATCAGGGTTGTGCTTACGTCCGATGGTTCAATTCCAAAATGGGGTTTCAAGATTGATGAGTATGAATGGCAGGCTGGCGGCGAACCAAATCTCACATATTATACCCCATCGGGTTGGGACTATCCAATTGTTCCTTCTTCAGTCTCTGGAACCCATACGGTTGGCCCTGACCTTCAGGGCGGTGCGACAACGTATATTGACTGGGCAATCATTAATAATGGTGATGCCACGGCAAAACCATTATTCTATACCTATCTATATTCAGATGGTGTCCCATTACAGGGTTGGTATACAGATAGCCTGCCACCAAATTGGTATGCCTATATCGAGGACTGGACCCACACATTTACCGCTGGTGACCATATATTAAAGACCTTTGCCGATTCCACTAATGTTGTTGCTGAATCAAATGAAAATGACAATAAATACTCACGCACATTTACCTGGGGAGGCGGTGCAAACCTTGGTTGGGACCATGTAATTATCACCAATAATAGCCTAAAGCCCAGCTGGAATAATCTCCGTTCATTTATTCGCTCAACCTATAGTCTTGCTGATACCGTAATAACCACTGAATATATCTATAGCAACTATGCCGGCACAGACAACCAGGAAAAAATAAGAAATTTTATTACTGATGCGGTAAATACCCATTCAACTCAGTATATCCTTTTGGGCGGCGACATTAATATTGTGCCTTATCGCAAGACATTTTCCGGTGTGGTGTCAGGTTATCCAGCATGGTATGATACAATACCTTGTGACCTCTATTATACGGACCTGGATGGAGACTGGGATGGAAACAACAACGGTACATATGGAGAGCCCACTGATGGCGTTGATATGTATCCTGATGTCTGGCTTGGCAGGGCGACCGTGGGTTCATCAACAGATATAACAAGATTTACGAATCGTTTTCAAAATTATTATAATACTACTTCCCATGACCAAAATATACTGCTTGCTGGATTCGATTTAGATGCCACTACACAGGGTGAAACGACGATGGAACAGTATAGTAATCTTTTGTCAGTGAGTTATATCAAAAAGAAGGTCTATGATAGCCATGCAGGCAATCACAAAGATACTGTCAGGATAGCGCTAAACAATGGTCAGAATATTGCTTTTCATATTGATCATGGAGACTGGGATTATCTGGGAACAGGGAGTGTTAATCATGGCTGGCATTTTACCAATGGTGATATGGATGGTCTGACAAACCAACCTGAGTATACAGTCTTTACGAGCATTGCATGCTTGATCGGAGCATTTGATCAATCAGACTGTATCATGGAGCACTTTATGAATGCTGCATCTGGTGGCGCAGTATGTTGTATGACCAATTCACGTTTTGGATGGTTCGTCCCGGGAGAAAACCCTCAAACATCCTATTCAGCTGACTATATGAAGAAATTCTTTGATCGATTATTCGCACATTCACCTGCTTCTGGAACTGATTTTCTTTTGGGCAAGGCAGACTTAATCGCCACCGCAAATTCAAATAACTGGTATCGCTGGTGTATGTATGCCCTGAATCTATTTGGCGATCCAATTCAGACAATTCATATTCCCTTTATTATTGGTATTGAAGAAGAAGAAGAGGTTGTCGATGTAAAAACGAAAAACACAAATTTTGAGATTTATCCAAATCCGTTTAGCAAAACCACAGAAATTAGGTTTCAGGTTTCAGATGTCAGGGAACAAGAAAAAAGCACCTTAAAAATCTACGATGCTGTAGGAAGATTAGTTAAAGTATTCTCAAGCCTTACGCTCGACGTTCTACGCCCTACGCAGATTAGCTGGGATGGCACTGATGATTTTGGTCGTGAGCTTTCAGCTGGTATCTATTTTGTACGTTTTGAGACTGAAGATTACAGGGTAGTAAAAAAGGCGATACTATTAAAATAGAGTGATGAAAAAGG
>Ga0114919_10002275_pt1 | contig 15509 bp, 14 predicted proteins | sample BlataG_FD_88682 | JGI IMG/M metagenome (GOLD analysis project Ga0114919, IMG submission 88682) | Deep subsurface microbial communities from Black Sea to uncover new lineages of life (NeLLi) - Black_00105 metaG | ecosystem: Environmental > Aquatic > Marine > Oceanic > Sediment | place: Atlantic... | reverse complement strand
GATCGCCGACCTTCGCCAACATCTGCTCGGCCTTGTGTGTGTCGAACTCGACCTGGTTGACCAGATCGATCCGCCGATGCGCGTCGATGTCCTCGCGGGCGAACTCGATGCTTTCGCGCGTGATGCGGGCGACCTCGTCGCGCGTCAGCCCGTGGTTGGGCACGACCTGGATGCCGGCCTGCTTGCCGCTGCGCTGCTCGCGGGCCGAGACGTTCAGAATCCCGTTCGCGTCGATCAGGAACTCCACTTCGACCTTCGGCAGACCGGCCGGCATCGCCGGTATGCCGCGCAGCTCAAACTCACCCAGGGTCCGACAATCGGCCGCCAACTCACGTTCCCCCTGCAACACCTTGATCTTGATGGCGGTCTGACCATCCACGAACGTCGTGAACATTTCAGTCGCGCGGCAGGGGATGGTGGTGTTCCGCACGATCAGCTTGCCCATCGCCCCACCCATGGTTTCGATGCCGAGCGAGAGCGGCGTCACGTCGAGCAGCAGCATGTCCGTCGCCACCCCACTCAGCACCGAGGCCTGCATCGCGGCCCCGATGGCAACAACCTCGTCCGGATTCAGGGCCGTGTACGGCGGCCGTCCGAACGCCGCTTCTACCCGTCGCCGAACCAGCGGAAGCCGCGTCGAGCCGCCCACCAGCACGATTTGCTCGACATCCCCCGGCGACAGTTCGGCGTCACGCAGCGCGTGCCGACACAAAACCAGCGTCCGCTCGACCAGCTCGTCAATGAGCGTTTCGAACTCGTCGCGGGTGATCGTGCGGCGATAAACCCGGTTGTCGCCGAGATCGAGTTCCAGGTTGGTCTGCTCCTGCTCGCTGAGGCGGATTTTGACAGCTTCGGCAAACCCGCGCAGCGCCTGCCGCGTCGTCGGCGAATCGATCGACAGGCCGAACTGTTCCCGCACTTCGCGTTGCACCAGCTTGATGATCTCGCGGTCGAAGTCGTCGCCGCCGAGGTGCGTATCACCGGCCGTGCTGAGCACCTGAAACACGTCGCGCTCGATCCGCAGGATGGAGACGTCGAACGTCCCGCCGCCGAGGTCGTAGACCGCGACGGTTTGCGCAGCCGCGGATGCAACCGCCGGTTTGTCGCTCGGCCCTGGCGGGCATGTCGGTTGCGGCAGCGAAATATGTGCGCTCTCGGTTCGAGTGGGCGCGGGGGCTGCACCCTGTTCCAGCGCCTCGCGCACGCCGATGCCGTATGCCAGGGCCGCCGCCGTCGGCTCGTTGATGATGCGGACGACTTCCAGCCCGGCGGCCTGACCGGCGTCACGCGTCGCCTGACGTTGCGCATCATCGAAGTACGCCGGCACGGTGATCACCGCCTTGCGAACCGCCCGGCCCAGATGACGCTCGGCCCGTTCACGCAGCGCTCGCAGGATGACCGACGAGATCTCCTCCGGCGTGTAGCGCCTCCCCTCGATCTCAACCCGGACCGTGTCGCGCGGGCCGGCGGTCACCGCGTAGGCCAGGAACGGCAATTCCTGCCGAATGTCGTCCATTCCCTTGCCGATCAGCCGCTTGATCGAATAAACGGTGGTACGCGGGTTCTCCACGGCATGGCTCCGCGCGGTCCACCCGATGGTGACCTGCGGCTTGCTCCCCTCCGGCGACGGCACGACGCCGATGACCGAGGGCAGCCGGCCCTCGCCGGTCTCGTCACGGATGATGCGCGGTCCCTCTTCGTCCGCGTACGCGACCAGCGAGAACGTCGTGCCGAGGTCGATGCCCAGGATGGTTTCCTTCTCGTCCATTGCGGCTAAAGCTGTTCGAGCAACTTCTGGTAGTACTTCATGCTGTTGAGCTTGGCTCGTAGCGCTTGGCGACATTCTTCGTCGCCGGGTAGTTGGCGTGCCAGCTCGGCCACGCCGGCGAGCGTCTGCTCGCAGAGTTTTCCGACTTGCGGGCGCAGCCGACCGAGCGACTCCTGATCGTCGCCGGCCTTGGACTCTTCGATCGCCTCGCGCAGCATCAGCGTCCGGCTGAGCACTTCCGCCGGGACGTTCTTGTCCTGGGTGGCCGACTTGCCGCCGAGCATTTCCAGCAGGTACTCCGCCCGCAGCACCGGGTCGGAGAGCGTCTGGAAGGCCCGGTTTACTCGCGCGCTGACCCGCTCGCTGAGCCGTTCGACTTCCTCCGCTGCCCGTGGAAACCGGTCCGGGTGGATCGCCCGCGCCAGATTCAGGTACGTGCGTCGAATGACCTCCGGGTCCAGGTCGTAACTCGGGTCCAGCCCGAACAACTCGAAGTGGCTGACGTCGTCGGCCGGGTAAAGCGTGCGGCAATGTCCGCAGAAGAGCGGGCTGTCCATCGAACGGTCGCAGCTCACGCACTTGGCCGGGACCGTTCCTCGTGACGTGTTGGCATTGCTGGCCATGTCTGCTCGTCCGCCCCGATGAGCCGGCCCGTGCGACCGCTCGGAGATATCATCGTGCCGAGACGCCCCACGGGCCGCAACCTACTTTGTCCGTGCAACAGGTTACGCCGAATAGCTGGCCCCGCAGCCGCAGGTCCGTTTGGCGTTGGGGTTGTTGAAGGTAAATCCGGTACCCATCAGACCGCCGTCCTGGTAGTCGACGGTTGTGCCGCTCATGTTGCCGACCACGTAGCTCTTGAGGTCGCAGACGATGACCATGCCGTGCGACTCGAAGACCTCGTCGGTGTCGCCGACCGGGGCGTGCGCCTCGTCCCGCAGATCCAGCACGTATTGCAGCCCGCTGCAACCCCCGCCCTTCACACCCACATACAGGTATATCGTGTCCGGCTGATTGTCCTTCTTGAGAATAGCCTTGACCTGCTCGGCGGCCTTCTCGCTCAAACGAATGCCCTGTCCTTCGGGCGCGGGCTTGGCGCGTTGCCGCGCGCTCGGCGTCGCCGCGTTCCCCGCCGGCTGCACGTTGCTGTCTGCCTTCGTCTCAGAACTCATTTATTGACCTCTCCGTTCGTGAGTATTCGGCCGGGGTAACCCGACTCTCCTATTTCACCTCTGCCGTTTCGGTCGCCGACTCTTGTTTGCCCAGCTTCTTCTTCAGGTCGTTGACCGCCGCCCGAATGGCGTCTTCGGCCAGGACGCTACAGTGGATCTTGACCGGCGGCAGGGCCAGCTCCTTGACGATATCGGTGTTCTTGATCTCGAGCGCCTCGTCCAACTTACGGCCCTTGATCCACTCGGTCGCCAGCGAGCTGGAGGCGATCGCCGAACCGCACCCGAACGTCTTGAACTTGGCCTCAACAATGTTCTCGTTTTCATCGACCTGAATCTGGAGCTTCATGACGTCGCCGCACTCCGGCGCACCGACGATCCCCGTCCCCACGTTCGGGTCGTTCTTGTCCAGCGACCCGACGTTGCGTGGGTTGCGATAGTGGTCGATTACCTTATCACCATATGCCAACAGCTACACTCCTAGTCTTGTTCCCCTTAGCCGGCTGGCCATTCCACCTTGCTCAAATCCACGCCCTCTTGAGCCATCTCGTACAGCGGGCTCATGGCGCGCAGCTTCTTCACCGTCGCCACCACCCGCTCGATCGTGTAGCCGATCTCCTCTTCGGTGTTGAACCGTCCCACCGAGAAGCGAATGCTGCTGTGGGCCAGCTCGTCGCCCACGCCCAATGCCTTGAGCACGTAGCTCGGCTCCAGTGAGGCGCTGGTGCAGGCCGACCCGCTCGAAACCGCGATCTCCGGGAAGCCCATCATCATCGCCTCGCCCTCGACGTAGGCGAAGGACATATTCAGGTTGCTCGGCGTGCGCTCGGTGGGGTGTCCGTTGACGTACACGTTGTCGAGCTGTGCGCAGATGCCCTTTTGCAGCCGGTCGCGCAGCGCCGCCAGGTGGGCCGGCTCGCTGTTCATATGCTGTTGGCACAGCTCGGCCGCCTTGCCCAGCCCGACGATCCCGGGCACGTTGAGCGTTCCCGAGCGCATCCCGCGTTCGTGTCCCCCGCCGTGCATGATCGTCCCGCAGCGGACCCGCGGGTGTTTACGCCGCACGTACAACGCGCCGACGCCTTTGGGCCCGTGAATCTTGTGCCCGCTACAGGTCAACAGATCGATGCCCATCTCCTGCACGTCGATGGGCACCTTGCCGAAGGTCTGGCAGCAGTCCGTGTGGAAGATAACCTCGCGCTCCTTACATAGCTTGCCGATCTCGGCGATGGGCTGGAGCGTGCCGATCTCGTTGTTGCCGTGCATGATCGAGACGAGGATCGTCTCGTCGGTCAGCGCGTCTTTCAGTTGGCTCGGGTCAATCCGCCCATGCCGGTCCACCGGCAAAAACGTCACGCGAAAACCGTGTTGGGCCAGCCAGTTGCACGGGTCAATAACCGCCTTGTGCTCGGTCGCCTGCGTGATGACGTGCTTGCCGCGGTCGGCGTAGAACTCCGCCACGCCCTTGATCGCGATGTTGTTCCCCTCGGTGGCCCCGCTGGTGAAGATGATCTCCTTCGCCTGCAACTTGCGCTTCTCGTCACGCGTGATCTTTGCACCGATGACCTCAGCGACCTGCACCCGGGCCCGTCGGACCGCCTCCTCCGCTTCCCAGCCGAAGGCGTGATTGCGCGAGGCCGCGTTCCCGAACTTCTCGCAGAAGTACGGCAGCATGGCCTGGAGCACCAGCGGATCCACGGGCGTTGTCGCGTTGTTGTCGAGATAGATACGGCGATTCATTTCCCCACGGCCTTCAAAGCTTGTCCCGCATCAGAGTAGCCGGCATCGAACGCGACGTCGGCCACGGTCACCTGCGTCAGAAGACTGTTCAGCCTGCCCTGTAGCTTGTGCACCGGCGCGCGAATCGGGCAGGACTCGCTCAACTCGCATGTCGGCCGCTCGGCCACCCGCGGCGGGGCGCAGCGCACCAGGCGCACCGGCGTCTCGACCGCCGCGATCAGCGCGGCCAGCGTGATCGTCTTCGCCGGGACCGCCAGCCGATATCCCCCGCGCGCCCCCCGCACCGAGCTTAGCAGCCCGCTCTGGTTCAGGGCTTTCAAGACGTTCATCAGCAGCGGCAGGCGCACGGCGGAGCGCGCCGCGATATCGCGCGCGCTGACCACCTCGCGCTCCGAGCGGGCCAGGTGGCACACGGCGATCAACGCATACTCGGTCTTCTTCGTTAGTGATAACATGAGTCGCTATTGCTCCAATTCCTGACGCGGCCAATATAGCATCGGAATGGTACGATTTCAAGCCCAATTGGGGTCGGCCGGCCGACAAATTCCGGACACCCCGCCGGCTATTTATCGGACGCCCTTGTTCAGCGCGCGCAAAAAGCGCCGGATGCGCCCAAAAAGCGCCGGACGGGAACCTACATACCTCCCCTGGTCCCCCCAGGCTATCCACTTGACCGACCCCGTTCAGGGGCCGTTTGAAGGCTCTCTAAACCCAGAATAAGCGAGCGCGGTGGGGGTCGCGCGTAAGGAAAGGCCTTGCCAGCCGGGATATACTGCAAGCGTAACAAAGCAGCGGTCCCATGGCAGGCAGGCCTTTCAGGTGAAGCATTCTACCCGATCCCGACGCGTTCGCCAGCGTCCCCGAACACGAAAAATCCAACGTCATCAGAATCAGCCCGTACTCTGGCCGGAGAGCATGCGGCCGGTCTTCGCCAACCGGCAGGTTCGCGTGAAGGTCGAGCAGCGGGGCAAGATTACGCCGTACGGCGGGTTGTCGCTCGCCCATGACTTGGTCATGCGTCTGCAACTCGACCGAGACCTCAACCATTCGATCCCGCTGCTCAAGGTCAACCTGCCGTACTTCGAGTCGGACCACATTCTCACCCAAGTCTACAACCAGTACGTCGTCGGCGGCTGTATCGAAGACATCAGCAACCTCCAGCACAGTGACGCGATCAAACACTTGCTCGGCGCGTGCCGCAGCCCTGACCCGACGACCGCCGGTGATTTCCTGCGACGTTTTCACGAGCCGCATCTGACGGCTTTCCAGGCGGTGATCGACCGCGCCCGGGAGAAGGTCTGGCGGCAGATGCCCCACTCGCGCAGGAAGGTGGCGACCATTGACCTGGACTCGACGATCAAAGAGGTCTATGGTGAGTGCAAGCAGGGCGCTGACTTCTCCTATAACGGCAAGTGGTCGTATCACCCGCTGCTGGCCACGTTGGCCGAGACCCATGAGCCGCTACGGACGATCAACCGGCCCGGTAACGCCGCCAGTGCCGCCGGGGCCGGCGCGGTTCTGCACGAGCTCTTGCCGATGGTCAAGCGCCACTTCGACAAGTTCTGCGTGCGTGGCGACAGCAAGTTCTACCAGCGGGCCACCATCGGCCAGTGTGAACACTACGGGGCCGGCTTTGCGTTCGTGATGGACGGCTACGCCGTCTTGCACGAGTTGGCCGATTCGCTGCCAAAACAGGCCTGGAAGCCGTTTTCCGCCCATCGCTCCGCGGAGGTTGCCCGGGCGGCGGCCCACAAGAAAACCCGTCGAAAACGCCGGCGTCGGCGCGCCCAGCGCGCCCGGCAGCGCGGCTGCCAGACGCTGGCCACGACGAAGCAGTGGGTGGCCGAGTTCCAATACACCCTTCCACGTCACGGGAAAGCCCAGGATTGTGGCCTGGCCGGGCAGACCTGCCGCGTGGCGGTCAAACGGCAGCAAGTCGACGTGAGCGCCGGACAAGAGTACCTCTTTACCGAATACCGCCAGCGCTTCGTCATCACCAACATCCCCCGCTCGGAGATGGACGCGGCCGAAGTCTTCTGCTTCGCCTACGGGCGTTGCGATCAGGAGAACACCATCGAGCAGTTCAAGAACGGCATCGCGGCGCTGCGCATGCCGACCGGCGAACTGCTGGCCAACAGCGCCTTCTTGATGGCCGGTCAACTGGCTTGGTGTCTGCGCTCCTGGCTGTCACTGCTGGCCTTGCCGAGCGAAACCATCCGCTGGGAATGGAAATGGTTCCGGCAGGCCTTTGTCTACATCGCGGCCAAGATCACCCACAGTGCCCGGCGCGCGAAGGTCTACCTGTCCGGCTCGCACCGCTTCGTTGAGCACTTGTCGATCGCTGCGCAACGCCTCCAATCCTTCGCCTTTCGGTAACCGCCGCCCAGGAACATGCGGCCTTGACCTCGGGGGCGACGCGGGCGGTATGCCCCGCCCGACCAGCGCCGACGCTTTCCGCCAACGCGGATGCCCCGACCGCCGCGCTGGCCAGACAATTCAACCACCGCCCGGCCCAGCCCCCCCGATCCGACGCGAAACCCTCGAAAACCAACCCGCGCTCGCTTATTCTGGCACTAGTGCTCTGTTACACCGCGATTGATGGATACAGTTTCTTCAGTCGTATCCGGGCGTCGTCCGTTGTGAAGCGCCAGTTAACCCTGGCTTCCGCTGCGTTTCGCCCTGCTTGCCAGGCGCCGATCTCGCGGGTCAGTTGCTCGGCGCTGTCGATCCGCCGATCCAGACACTGGCGCCCCAGGATGCCCAACTCAATCTCGGCCATGTCCAACCAACTCCCGTGCTTGGGCGTGTAGTGCATCTCCAGGCGATCCGCAAGGCGTTTCGCCTCGGCGGGAGCAAACGCTTCGTACAGCGACGCCGGCGTGTGCGTATTGAGGTTGTCCATGACCAACACGATCCGCTCCGCCCGCGGATAGAGCTCGTCAACCAGCTCACGAACACACTCGGCCCAATCCTTCTTCGTCCGCCGCTCGGTCACCTTCACACGCCGTTTGCCCGCCAAGGGCTCGAAGATCATGAACAGATTGGCCACGCCGTTGCGCTGGTACTCGTAGTCGTAGCGGGCTTCCCGGCCGGGCGCGACCGGCGCCGACGGGCGCCTCTCGGCGACCAGTTGCTTGCTCGTTTCGTCCAGACAGACCAGGGGACGGCTCGGATCGTACGGCCGCTTGTAGACCTCCAATACGTCTTCCATCTTCCAGACAAACTCCGCGTTTTCCTTGGGCGGGATACACCACTGCTTCTTCAGCCAAGGCTTGAGCTCGTTTTTTTAAGAACGCGACGTACGGTCTGGTACGACAGTGAATCCACATATTCCAACGCCACCATGCCATCCGCCAGAAGACGCAAGGTCCAACGCGCGTGCCCCGCCGGCGATTCGCTGCACGTCAACGCGATCAGATGGGCTTCGCCGTCGCCGTCCAGTTTCCGAGGGCGCTGTCGAGAGGACGGGCGCGGCGTCAGGGCCGCTTCCAGACCTTCTTCGACAAACCGCTTCCGAACCCGTTCGGCCGTCGCCGTGCCAACATCAACCCCCGCGCTGATCGCGGCGTCGGCCCAACCCGGTCCGCCGGCGCTGCTGTCCGCCTTCAAAAGGATCCGGGCGTGACTCAGCTTCCGCGCCGCGCCCTTCCCCGACGAGATCAACGCCCGCAACGCCCCGCGTTCCTGCTCCGTCAACGTCACAACGTACTTCTTTTTCATCTCAGGCCTCCTTGCCAGGCAGGCCACTATAACCCCATCGGCAGGAAGCCGCGCCCCGTCCATCATCACACGTGTAACGGGGCACTAGCGCGCTGCTTCGATGAGCTGGGATTCAAGGGGATCAAGATCCACCCCTATGGTGACCAAGTGCGCCCGGTGATCCCCGATACCGGTCCGTCTGGGAGTTCGCCGCTCGGCGGAACATTCCGGTGCTCATACACACCTGGAACAGCTTGAGATACGCTGATCCGCTTCTTGATTACTGCGTCCCCGCGCAGTGTGGGAGAATCGCGGAGGATTACCCGGGCGCAAAGATCATACTCGGACATTCGGGCGGCGAATACGACGGCGTTCTCGAGGCGATCACGGTGGCAAAGGCCTTCCCGAACGTCTATCTTGACACGGCCTCATCGCGCCTCTACCCGAGCATGATAGAGATGATGGTCGCCGAGGTCGGAGCGGAAAAGGTGCTCTACGGCTCGGATGTGCCTTTTGTCTCGCCGGTGCCCCAGGTGGGAAAGATCGTTTATGCCGAGATAGGAGAAGCTGAGAAGAGAATGATACCGGGCCTGAACGCCGCCGGGCTGTTCGGCCTGGATGCGGGCAGTTGAAATGGCAGAGAGACTTGCAATCGAAGGGGGCACGCCGGTCCGCAATGAACCCCTGCCGCCGCCATATCCCGGTGCGCTGGTCATGGGAGAGGAGGAGAAAAGAGCCGTGCTCGAGGTCATCGAGCAAAGGTCCCCTTTCCGATACTACGGGCCGAATGTGCTGAACAAGGTGGCGAGGTTCGAGCGGTCGCTTGAGCAGTATCTTGGGGTCAATCACGCGCTCGGCGTCAGTTCGGGCACGGCTGCGCTGAAGGTCGCGCTTGTCGCGATGGGGGTCGGCCCGGGCGACGAGGTGATCGTCCCCGCGTACACGTTCATCGCCTGCGTGAGCGCCGTCGTGGCTGCCAGAGCCGTCCCCGTCTTCGTCGAGGTTGACGACTCCCTCAATATCGACGTTGATGACCTGAAAGCCAGGATGTCGCCGTGGACCAAGGCGATCATGGCGGTTCATTTGCAGGGCGTGGCCTGCGACATGGACGGTATTCTTGCCGTGGCGGAGCGCGACGGCGTCGGGGTGCTCGAGGACTGTGCGCAGTCGTTCGGGGCGGTCTACAAGGGACGGAAGGTCGGCACGCTGGGCAGGATGGGCGTTTTCAGCCTGCAAATCAACAAGCTGATAACCGCAGGCGAGGGTGGGTGTGTTGTTACGGATGACCGCGACCTGTTCCTGCGGGCGGTCCGCTGTCACGATCACGGCAATCTGCGGGAGTTCCAAGGGGGAGCGCCCCTGCTGGGCGAGAACTACAGGATGAGCGAATTGGCGGGCGCCGTCGCCGTTGTGCAGCTCGAAAAGCTCGCAGGCATCCTTGCAAGAATGGAGCGGGCCAAAGAGGAAATACTCAAAGCAACAGCGAGCATCGACCGCCTCATGTTCAGACGTGTGCCCGAAGGCGCCGAAGACCTCGGTACAAGCGTGATCTTCTTCACACACTGCGCTCAAACGGCACGCGAATTCGTCCGGGCTTTGAACGGCGAGAACATCGGCTCGAGCCAGATGTATGACGGGACGGTTTACGATGCGTATCCCCAGGTGCTCAACATGAGCACCGCCACGCCGGAGGGCTGCCCGTTCACCTGTCCGCATTATCACGGCGACGTGCGTTACCATCCCGGCATGTGTCCCACGACAGAGAGCCTTGCGGAGCGGCTGGTATACATTCCTATCGCGCCGACTTTTGAAGACCGGGAGATCGCGGACGTCGTCAGCGGCGTGCGCAAGGTGGCCGCTGCTGTTGTATAGAGGAGACAACATCCATGATGACTCATGGGGAAACGAATATGTCTGAGCCGGACGCGAAGTTGCCCGGCGTCGTTGCCAACGAGACGGACTTGGGAGAACTGTTGTCAAGGCCGTCGCCCGCGCTTGTCGACATGATGAAGCGCCTCGACGGCGACATCATGCTGCTGGGCGTTGCCGGCAAGATCGCTCCCGACCTGGCAAGGACCGCCCTGCGAGCCAGCAGAGAGGCGGGGACCCAAAAGAACCTGATAGGCGTCGACCTCTTCCCGGAAGAGGGGTCCAGGGCACTCCTTGAGAACGCGGGCGTCGAACTCATTGCGTGTGACCTGTTGAATCCGGCTGACGTAGCGCACCTGCCCCGCGCAAGAAACGTGATGTATCTGGCCGGGAGAAAGTTCGGCACCCAGGGCAGCGAGGCACTTACCTGCATGGTCAACGTCGTCGCGCCCGCCAACGTCGCACGGCATTTCTCCGAGAGCCGGATCGTCGCCTTTTCCACCGGCTGCGTATACCCAATGGTGGACGCAGCGACTGGCGGTTGTGTTGAAGCAGACGTGCCCGGACCGATTGGCGAATATGCGCAGTCCTGCCTGGGGCGGGAGAGGGTGTTCGAGTACTACAGCAAGGTCAACAGTACGCCGGTGAGGCTGATTCGCCTCAATTATGCCGTGGACCTCCGCTACGGGGTGCTATACGACATAGGTAAGCTGGTCCTGGAAGGCAAACCCATTGATCTCACAATGGGACGCTTCAATACAATCTGGCAGGGGGACGTGAACAACCAGACGCTGCTCGCGCTTGAGCATTGCGCCTCGCCGCCGGCGGTGTGGAACGTGACCAGACCCGGGGTTGTGTCCATACGCCGCGTCGCCGAGGAGTTCGCTGAGATCATGGGCACGAAAGCCAAGTTCACCAGCGAGGAAGGCCCGGTGGCTCTTGTGAGCAATTCAGCCAAGGCCACCGAGGCCTTCGGGCCGCCGGCAGTGTCGCTGGAAAGGCTGATACACTGGCAGGCGCACTGGCTTCTGGCCGGCGGACGCTCGTTGAGCAAGGCAACTCACTTTGAGGAAACCGGAGGCAAATACTAGACATGACGATCAAGGACATCCCTGCGCGCATTCTGGAGAATGTCAAACGCGGCGTTGTCATCCCGGCTCATCCGCTGGCCCTGAATGCCGACCGCACATTCGACGTTCGGCAGCAGCGTGTTCTGACACACTACTACCTCGACGCCGGAGTCGGGGCTGTGGCCGTCGGCGTGCACACGACGCAGTTCGAAATCCGCGATCCGCGAATCGGACTGTTTGAACCAGTGCTCTCGCTCGCATCGGAGACGATCGATGCCTTCTGCGAGCGGACGGGGCGCGGAATCCTGAAAGTCGCCGGTGTCTGTGGGAAGAGCGAGCAAGCGGTCAAAGAGGCAACGCTGGCGCGGGACACCGGCTATCACGCCGGCCTTCTGAACCTTTCCGCCCTGCGCGACGAGGACAATCGCGCGCTGCTGGCGCATTGCCGCGAGGTTGCCGGCGTGATCCCGCTGTTTGGGTTCTACCTTCAGCCGAAAGCGGGCGGGAGATTGCTTTCGTACGAGTTCTGGCGGGGTTTTGCCGAGATCGACAACGTGTTGGCCATCAAGATCGCGGCGTTCTACCGCTATCAGACGCTCGACATGGTGCGCGCCGTATGCGAGGCCGGGCGTGCGGGTGACATCGCGCTTTACACGGGCAACGACGACAACATCGTTCTTGACTTGCTGTGTCGGTACACGTTCGAGACGCGCTCTGGGACGAGGTCGGCCCGGATTGTCGCGGGATTGTTGGGGCACTGGGCGTTGTGGACGAGAAGGGCGGTGGAACTGCTCGAGGAGATCCAGTCAATCACCGCGAACGATGCACCCGTGCCCGCCGAGATGCTCGTGCTGGCCGGCCAGGTAACCGATGCCAACGCGGCCTGTTTCGACGCGGCCAACGGTTTCGGCCGCTGCATTCCGGGGATAAACGAAATGCTGAGGCGCCAGGCACTATTGAAGGGACGGTGGTGCCTGGATCCGAGGCACGAGCTCTCCGCGGGCCAGAACGAAGAGCTAGACCGGATTTGCCGTGCTTATCCCACAATGAACGCCAATTCCTTTGTCAGCGAGAACCTGGACCGTTGGCTAGGAGATTAGACTCCGCAGAAAACAAGACGGGGATGCTCGGTAGAAAAGGCTGCGTCGCATGTCATTCCGAGGAGCGCCGCGACGAGGAATCTAGCCGAAAATGCGGAATTCGTCGAAACTCCTGGCCAGATCCCTCCTCCCTATGGTCGTCGGGATGACAGTGAATTCGCTCTTTTCTACAAAGCGAGACAGGAACCTATTACGCCGAGCAGTAGGCAGATAACCGTCTACCGGCCAGCGGCTTAACGGACGGGTTTGGCATGGAAGTAGTTGGCGACCAGCCACGGCTGCCCTTGTGTGCTGCGAAGGTAACCGTGAACAAGGCTGGCGGTTGGGGGTGAAGCTGACATTGTTCCGTTTCCGTCTGTGAGGGAGATGCTGAACGCCTTCGGCTTCCTCACCGTTCTGGTCGTTACCCGAAAAATGTTTCCATTCTATCAAACGCCCTGTTTATTTCCTCTTCCGGGACGCAGAACGACAACCGCAAGTGACCCTGGCCGGTCGGCCCAAAAGCAACCCCGGGCGTTGTTGATACCTTGCCTTCCTTGAGCAATCGCTTGCAAAAGGCGGCGGAGTCTTTGCCTTCCTCCAGCAGTATTCGAGGAAACATGAGATACGAACCGTGCGGCTTCTGGTACGCGAAGACCGAATCCATTCTGTCAAGTCGCCTGCACATGAGGTCTCGCGCGGCCCGATAGTGGTCCCTGAATGCTGCAACACAATCCTGAGCGCCTTGCAACGCAGCCAGCGCGGCATATTGCGAGACGACCGGCGCGCAGATCGCAAATGGAATATGCACCTTCGTAATCTGCGGAATCAGCTCTTCAGCCGCATGGAGGTAGCCGATGCGCCAGCCAGTCATGGCGTAGGTCTTCGTGAAGGTGTAGCAGCTCACGACGTGCTCTCGCATTTCAGGCATGGACGCTATGCTGAAATGCTCGTAGCCGTCATAGGTGAAGTACTCATAGGCCTCATCTGTGATAACGGTCAGGTCATTCTGCAACGCAACGCCGGCCAATTCGCGAAGTTGTCCCTCACTGAAGACCGTACCGGTCGGATTGCTTGGCGAACAATACATGATGGCCTTGGTCCTGGGCGTGATGGCCTTTCTGATGCCTGCAATGTCGAGAACAAAACCCGCTTCTTCGATGGTGGGGACCAGAATCGGTGTGCCGGACGCGATCACCACCTGGCGAATGTGCGTTGAGTAAGTGGGCATTGGCAGGATGACCTCATCGCCGGGGTCGACCACGGCCATGACCGCAGCGGCGAGGCCTTCAATAGCTCCAACCGTAACCAACACTTGGGCGACGTTTGCATCGATGCTATTGTCTCTCTTGAGCTTCCTGATGATCTCCTCTCGCAACGCGGCCAGTCCGGAGGTTTCAGAGTACCCGCCGACAAGGCCGTTCTTGATGGCCGAGATGGCCGCTTGATTGATATGAGCCGGCGTGCCGGATGTCGGCTTGGCCCAGGACAAGAATGCGACGTCTTCCACTTCCTTTGACAACCGGGTCATCTCGTGAATGGCGGATTTGCCTATTTCCATGACCCGCTTGGATGCTCTGCGATTGTGCGGCATTTTGTTCTGTCCTTGCCAAAGGACGCTGCTGTGCCAGATTGCTCCTCAGTACCTATGCTGAGGGCGGATCCTCACTGGCGGCGTTTACCCGCACATTCACCTTGAGCACACTGGCTGTGAAGTCCCGCGTACCGCCGTCTCGAGCAACCGTGCGCAGCAGTTCCTCGACGTTGGTGACTACTACCCCGGCCAGCAGAGTGACCTGGCGGGGCGAGTTGGCGAAAACCTCCCGTACAAGGGGCGTGGACGGGCCGAGCAGGACGATTTCACGGCAATTCGCCGCCGCTGCGAGAAGTGCATCGATCGTGCCGTTCAGCAGGGTCGTGGCCGTGATTATCGCGACGGAGCACTGGGGCAGCAGCTCGCCAGCCTGGTTCTCAGGCAGAAGATCGGAGGTCAAGCGTTGACCACGCTCAAAGACGAACAGTCGCCGAACGCGCCGGCGGATCGGCTCGACCAAGGGGCTGAAGCAACCGACCATGCCCACTTGGTCAGCGGGTCTTAGTTCGAGCACTTCGAGCAGGTCGCCGGCGGCGATTCCCGCGTCCCGACGTTCGCCCCACTGACGAATCCGGTTGGCCAGGGCATTGGCTGTGGCCAAGCCAACGGCGGACTGGGTCGGCGAAGCCAACGTGGCCAACGCGTCCGCGGCGGGGGTTCCGGGTTGTGGCAACCGATCCGAGACCTGCCGCGACGGTTCACCGCAAACGTCGGGGCAAAGATTCGCCACGCCCACTCCACCATCGTCAAGCATGACAGCACAGAACCGCCCGCCGGCGACCACTTGCCGGATCGTTCGTTCCCGCGCTTCGGCCATCAGACGGCTCTCGAGCATCTCGACGACCGAGCCCGCATCCGCCAGAATCCCGACAGGGGGTTGCTTCACCTTCGAGTCGCCGTGGGCACCGGTGGTGGGTCTGGACTCGGTGTTCATTGTCAACGCTCCGCTACAGGAAGGCTGGGAAGCGGTGACTTCCACAGCCAACCCAGCCTATCCAGACAGCCCGGCGACGGCAAGACCCAGGCCCTGCGCGAGACGCTCCCGCGGAAATGCGGACAGAACACTGCGGCAGGAGCGGTTTCTCGTTGAGGACACGTGGATTAGCATAGTGGCGGTTGCCCAAGCGAAGCAGATGAAGCTGCCATGAGCGAATCGCCCGGAAAACGAGCCACGGAGACAATCCTCGACTCCATCGCCGACGGCGTTTTCACCGTCGATGAGGATTGGCGGATTACGTCGTTCAACCGGGCCGCCGAGCAGATCACGGGAGTGCCGCGCGCGGAGGCGATCGGGCGGAGGTGCTGCGACGTGTTCCGGGCGAGCATCTGCGAGAACGAGTGTGCCCTGAAGGAGGCGCTCCGCTCCGGGCGGCCGATCGTGAACCAGGCCATCTATATCCTCGATGTCGATGGCCGGCGTATTCCCATCAGTATCTCGGCAGCAGCCCTGAAGGACACCGACGGCAACACGATCGGGGGCGTGGAAACCTTTCGGGATCTCAGCCTGGTGGAGGAGTTGCG
>Ga0114919_10002274_pt1 | contig 15509 bp, 14 predicted proteins | sample BlataG_FD_88682 | JGI IMG/M metagenome (GOLD analysis project Ga0114919, IMG submission 88682) | Deep subsurface microbial communities from Black Sea to uncover new lineages of life (NeLLi) - Black_00105 metaG | ecosystem: Environmental > Aquatic > Marine > Oceanic > Sediment | place: Atlantic... | reverse complement strand
TGTAATTGCACCACACCCAGATGATGAAGTTTTAGGTTGTGGAGGGACGATAGCAAAACATGCTAAGCAAGGTGATGAAGTTTATCTTTGTATTGTTACAAAAGCATATACCCCAGAATGGTCTGAAGAGTTCATAAAAAATAGACCAAAAGAGATTGAGAAAGCAAACAAAATTTTAGGAATTAAAAAGACTTATTTTTTGGATTATCCTACTGTAAAATTGGATACAATTCCTCAAAAGGAGTTAAACGAGGCGATTTCTAAAGTTGTAAATGAGGTTAAAGCAGATATATTGTATCTCCCTCATAAAGGGGACGTGAATAAAGACCATCGTTTGGTTTTTGAGTCTGCCTTAGTTGCTACGAGACCTATAAATCATAAGATAAAAAAGATATTGTCCTATGAATGTCTATCTGAAACAGAGTGGGGACAACCGATAGAACCCTTTACGCCAAATGTATATGTAGATATTTCAGATACGATTAAAACAAAAATTGAAGCTATGACGGCTTATGAAAGTGAAATAAAACCATACCCACATCCCCGCTCTTTAGAAATGATAAATATTCTTGCTAAGATGCGGGGGGGGGGGGTTAGACTCGATGCCGCTGAGGCTTTTGTACTGATTAGAGAGGTTATATAAAATAAAATGGCAAGAAAAATCTGTGTAGTAACCGGAACAAGAGCAGAATATGGCATATTGAAGCCTGTAATGAAAGCAATAAAAAAATCCCCTACGTTAGAATTATCTGTTATTGTAACAGGAATGCATCTTGCTCAGCAATTTGGTTATACGGTTAGAGAAATCGAAGAAGATAGTTTTAGGATCGATGCTAAGGTTGATATGCTGTTGGATGGTGACACAGGAACCGCAATGGTGAAATCCATAGGTAATGGCATAATATCAATTGCACAGGCTTTAGATATAATAAAACCTGATATTATCCTAATTTTAGGGGATAGGATAGAGCCACTTGCTGCTGCTATTACTGGTGCATATATGAATATCCCGATAGCACATATACATGGCGGCGATAGTGCTAAAGCCGGATTGGACGAGTATGCTCGCCATGCCATCACCAAGCTTGCACACATCCACTTCCCAGCAACAGAAAAGAGCGCAGAAAGAATAATAAAAATGGGTGAAGACCCATCGAATGTTTTTGTTGTTGGTGCACCAGGGCTTGACACAATACTAAATGAAAAACTAATTGAACCAACGAGATTATCGGAAACATACAATTTGAATTTGTCAGAGCCGATTCTCCTGGTCGTGCAGCATCCAGTGACTACAGAAGTTGAAGATGCTCCAGACCAGATCCGTGAAACGTTAGAGGCAATAGTGGAGCTAAAACATCAGACCGTTTTGATATATCCAAATGCTGACGCAGGCGGTAGGAAAATGATAGAAGTAATCAAAAAATATGAAAAATACTTTTTCATTACGACATTTAAAAGTATTCCTCATAAGGAGTATATAAGTTTAATGAAAATAGCAAGCGTTATGATTGGAAATTCAAGTAGTGGCATCATTGAAACTTCATCTTTCGGTTTGCCAGTAGTTAATATTGGTTCAAGACAAGAGGGAAGACAAAGAGCAGAAAATGTAATAGATGTAGGTTATGATAAAGAAGAAATCAAGGCGGCAATTAAAAAAGCACTTTACGATGAAGATTTCAAAGAAGAAGTAAAAAAATGTAAAAATCCTTATGGCGATGGAAAAGCAGGGGTTAAGATTACGGACATTTTAAGTAAGATAAAAATAGATAAAAAATTATTACAGAAGAGGTTGACTTACTAAAATGCGATTCAAAAATTGGGAATATCCTGAGATTGAAGAAGGGAAGCTAACGGAATATAATTGGGTAGCTCAGCATAAAGATAACCTTAAATTAGGCTACAGAGCAGATATTGGAGCTTTTACCTACATTAATGCAAAGAATGGCGTTATTATAGAGGATTACGTGCAAATAGGTTCTCATTGTTCTATCTATTCTGTTTCTACGATTGACAATAAAAGGGGGGAAGTTATTTTGAAGAAGGGTTGTAGAATAGGTAGTCATAGTGTAGTAATGCCAGGGGTTACGATAGGTGAAAATTCAATCATTGGTGCTTTCAGTTTTGTAAATGAAGATATACCTGATAATACTATTGCCATTGGTGTGCCGGTTAAAGTGATAAAAAAGATTGAGGATGCAAAATGACCGAGATTATTAACAAATCGAATTATAAAAGCCTTTTTGATAGAGTTTCAACGCTCATTGAAGAGGCAAGAAGAAAAGCAGTCAAGCAGGTAAATACGATTATTGTCCAAACATATTGGGAGATTGGAAGGCTTATTGTGGAAGAGGAACAGAAAGGGGAGGAAAGAGCAGAATATGGAGAAAGAGTATTAAAAAGATTGGCAAACGATCTGACAAAGAAATATAGAAGAGGTTTTTCTGAAAGAAACCTAGAAATGATGAGAAAATTTTATATTACCTACCCTTACATTTCGCAGACGCTGTCTGCGAAATCCTCACAACAACTGACTGGAGAAACGCAGACATTATTTGCAGAATTCCATACACCTTCAGAGCAAATACTCTCCTGGTCCCACTATTGTGAATTAATAACAATCAAAGATGACCTTGCCCGTTCCTTCTATGAAATCGAAAGCATCAAAAACAATTGGTCGGTTAGGGAATTAAAAAGGCAGATAAACACCCTATTATTTGAGCGACTTGCTTTGAGTAAGGATAAAGATAAGGTTATGCAACTTGCTCAAAAAGGACAGGTTATCGAAAAACCTGAGGATGCTATAAAAGACCCTTATGTGCTGGAATTTTTGGGATTGCCCGAGAGAAGTTATTATACGGAATCGCAGTTGGAGCAAGAATTGATTAACCATCTGCAAGAGTTTATCTTAGAATTGGGTAAAGGGTTTACCTTTGTTGGCAGACAAAAAAGAATTACATTTGATAACGAACATTATTATGTTGATCTCGTGTTTTACCATAGAATGCTCAGGTGTCTTGTATTGATTGACTTGAAGATAGGTAAACTTACGCATGCCGATGTTGGACAGATGAACTTTTATTTGAACTATATCAAGGATCAAGAGATGCTCGAAGATGAAAATCCACCTGTTGGGATTATTCTTTGCACAGAACCAAATCGCAGTAAAGTATTTGTGGAATATGCACTGGGCGGGCTGAGCAATAAGGTCTTTGTATCTAAATACAAGTTGTATCTCCCAACAAAGAAGGAGTTAGAGGCTGAGATACAGAAAGAAGCTACTCGGCTATCGCTTATAAAAAACCTTTCTTTAAAAAAGAAAGCTTTACCAAAGAAATAATACCCTTTGTATAAAATCGGAGGAATAAAATGACATGGAAAATACCGCTGTTTAAGATATACTGGGATGAAGAAGATGTGAAGCGGGTGAGCGATGCGATAAAAGCAGGGATGAACTGGGCAGTAGGACCCAATATAGAGAAATTTGAAAAGATGATAGCTGAATACATAGGGGCGAAATATTGCGCTGTTTTTAACTCCGGAACTTCTGCTTTGCACGCCGCTCTATTAGCGCATGAAATCAAGCAAGGAGATGAAGTTATTGTCCCTTCTTTTACTTTTATCGCTACTGCAAACGCTCCTTTATTTGTGGGAGCGAAGCCGGTTTTTGCAGATATTGAAGAGGAAACTTATGGTTTAGACTCAGAAGATGTAAAAGAGAAAATTACTGAAAAAACAAAGGCTATTATCCCTATCCATTACGGAGGTTGTCCATGTAAAATAACGGAATTACGGGAAATAGCCGATGACCATAATTTGATACTGATAGAGGATGCTGCGGAATCTCTTGGTGCAAGAGTTGGAGATAAAAAAGTAGGAACCTTTGGAGACTCTACAATGCTCAGTTTCTGTCAAAATAAAATAATCACTACCGGAGATGGAGGTGCAATAATAACCGATTCAAGAGAAATATATGAAAAATTGAAATTGATAAGGTCGCATGGTAGATTAGAGACTTCAGATTATTTCTCATCAACAGAGTATATGGATTATATAACCTTAGGATATAATTTCAGGATGTCTAACATTGTTGCTGCATTGGGGATAGCACAACTCAAAAAAATAGATAAAATTATTGAGATGAGAAGGAAAAATACAAAATATTTAACTGAGAGACTAAAACAAGAAATCAAAGAAATAATAACCCCGAACTCTCCAAAAGATTATTACCATGTATATCAAATGTACACTATAAGAGTTGACAATAGAGACAAACTGATGAAACATTTAGCAGATAGCGGCATCATGACAAAGGTATATTTCTCACCAGTTCACTTAACACATTTTTACAAAAATGAACTTGGATATGCATGTAAACTACCAGTTACGGAAGAAACATCCAATCAAGTTTTAACTTTACCCATGTATCCAACATTGACAAACGAAGAGATAGATTATATAGTTGAAGAAATGAAAAAATTCTTTGAGGTGATAAGATAAGATGCAAGATTTAAAAAGCTTCTATGAAGATAAAACAATTCTTGTAACCGGCGGAGTGGGTTCTATTGGCAGCGATATTGTTAGGAGAATTTTGGAGTATAATCCAAAAGTTGTAAGGGTTTTGGATATTAATGAAACAGGATTGTTTGATTTCGAGCAAGAATTGCGACCAGAAAAATTTAGACCTTTGGTTGGTGATGTTAGAGATAAGGAAAGGTTGAAAAGAGCAGTAGAGGATATAGATATTGTATTTCATGCCGCTGCTTTGAAACATGTTCCTCTTTGTGAGTACAATCCTTTTGAAGCTGCGAGAACAAATGTTTTTGGCACTCAGAATATAATAGAGGCTGCAATGGAAAAGGAAGTTGAAAAATTCATCACTGTAAGTACAGATAAAGCGGTAAATCCCGTTAACGTAATGGGTGCGACAAAGTTATTGGCTGAAAGGTTAACAGTATCTGCTAATTTTTACAGAGGAAAAAGAAAGACAGCATTTTCTTGTGTCAGGTTTGGAAATGTTTTGGATACAAGGGGATCAGTAGTTCCTCTGTTCAGAAAGCAGATAAAGAATAGCGGTCCTCTTACAATTACAGACCCGAATATGACCAGGTTTATGATGAACATACCAAAGGCTGTTGAGTTAGTATTAAAATCAGCGGAAATGGCCAAAGGTGGTGAGATATTCATATTTAAGATGCCCGCATTACGAATTGGTGATTTAGCAGGGATGATGATCGAAGAATTAGCACCGGAATACGGATCTGACCCCAATGAAATTAAAATAGAAATTATTGGAAGAAGAGCTGGTGAGAAATTATATGAAGAGTTGATGACAGAGGATGAAGCGGAAAATGCATACGAAGACGAAGAGATGTTTGTTGTTTTGCCGCAAACCTCCGATATAACTGGTAAGCTATCATATAAGTTACCTGATGATTTCAAAAAAAACGAAAAAAGAGAATACTCTTCCAAAGGTGTAAAGTTGCTCACAAAAGAAGAGATTAAAGCGTTAATTAAAGAAATTAAACTTTAAATAATCCTCTGAAAAACCTAATTTCTTCTATCGTAAAACCCCTCATCAGAAAGATAATTGATGCATAAACAACAGCACAAACTCCGATCACTGTCAGAACATTTAATGTCCCCACAGGACTCCATTTAATAATTACTAAAGACATTACAATTGAAGCGAGAATGCTTTTTAGTATAAAACCAAGATCAATATCAAATTTAAGGTATTTGAAAGAATAAAACGATGTGAGAATAAAAGCAAGCGCATGCACGACCAATGTTGTAATTGCCGCCCCTAAAATTCCTATGTACGGGACGAAGATAATGTTTAGTCCGATATTTAGTGTAGCTACTATTGTCCATATCGTGCCTGTAATTACGGTTTTTTTCACTAAAATAATGATGTAAGAGATAACACTATAAGCTCCGAACAACAAAGCACTTACTGCAACAAATGGCGTTATTAAATATCCTTGCGATGCAATCTCTGTTGTGGATAAAATAGTTAATAATTGCTTGGAGAGAAGGGATAATCCAAAAGCAGAGGGAATAGCAAGCAGCAAGAAATATTTTAACGAATATCTCAAATAAATTCTTACATCTTCAATTTTGTTTTCATCATACATCTTAGATAAAACGGGAAACAAAACAAAGGCAAGCGGTCCCACATATATACCAACAATATTACCTAATATATATCCGGGGGAATAAAATCCCACAAATGTTGCTCCTAAGAAAAATCCAATCACGTATCGATCGCTTAAGCTAACAACCCATGATGAAATAGCTCCTGGTAGGATGGGCAAACTGAAGGTTAGATATTTTTTAAATCCGGAAAAATTCGGTAATTTCACTCCGATTTTTGAAATAATCAAACATCCCATAATCACAAAAAGAATTGTTCTAATGATCAAAAGCGATAAAACTGCGCCAAAAAGTCCGTAGCCGGATAATACAAAATATGCAATTAAAGCAGCTTCGCCATAGACCTGTATAATCGTGAACACCGCATACGTCTTCATTTGTTGGAATGCTCTGAAGAAATCAAGATATACTAAGTTTAAGCTCCATATTGGAATGACAAAAGCAACTATTTTGATTAAACCTTTACCATCACCAAAAAGATGTTCTGCAAAGGGCTCTAAGAGTAATATTAATAAAACCGAAACGCCCACACTAATAAAAAGTACTGTTATACTCGTTGAGAAAAAACCTTCTTGAATCTCTTTTTTATCTTTTTCGCCCGCAAGGAATCTAACCATTGCACCTGGTAACATAAGTGTAGCAAATGGTGCCATTAAGGTAATGGTAACTAATATTTGAACCCAGATGCCATAATCATGTGCCCCTAACGTCTTTGTCAGGATAGGTAGCAAAATTATTCCGCTCAAACTTACCAATAAATTCGTTATTCCAATTAATCCAACGTCCTTCGTGAATTTTTTGTGGGTGTACATAATTTAATATGCGCATACATAACTTTAAATACCTTTCAATATTTAATTGAATATGGGATGTCTATAAAAAATAGGAAGATGAAAGCCAGTAAATTAAAGCGGATTATGCTATTCACTACCAGACTTAGCATTACCAGCGGAGTGGAGAGAATAATGCTTGAAGAGGCGAGATATTTGGTGAAGAGGGGAATCGAAACGTATATTTTGACCTATGAGCCACAAAGTGATGCAAAGCTCGCTTTTGATCTTCTTCATCAAATGGACATGCTGAGTATAAATATAGAAGAGATCCCATATAGAAAGGTTTCTAACGAATTACTACAAGAATTATATAAGATACGTGCTTTAAGAAAGAAGCTAAAGGAAATAAACCCGGATATTATCATTGCTCAAGATGTGTCTGCGTGTTCCCGTCTACGCTTTGCCACCTTTTTTACTAGCTTTCCTTATATTACTCATCTTTATGATGTTCAATTTCAGTGCCACACGGATCTAATAAAATATAGTCTGGTTTTTAGAAGAGTATTTGATGAAATTAGAACATCACCTATAGGTGGCAAAAAAGAATATATTTTACCTAAGCCACCAAAAATGGGATTGCGGGAAAGAGTTAGGATTGAAGTAGCAGGTCTTACACATTATTTAGGGGTAAGGAAGGCGAGAAAGATTTTCACTCTCACAAATCAGGTAAAATGGATGGTTAAAAAGCTCTATAATAAAGAAGCTATTGTCATGAAGGGGGCTTTCTCTGCTGACAAACTGAATTACCAGTCTAAAAGCAATGTTATGGACAAATTAGGACTATCAAATAAGATGGTGATATTGAACATAAACACTCTAAATCCGGAAAAGAGGCTAGATTTACTCTTGAGAGCTTTTAAGTCGCTCTCTAAGAAGTTAGAGGATATAGTGTTGGTTATAGGTGGTAGAGGGCCGGAAGAAGAAACACTTAAAAAACTTGCTCAAGAATTGGGTATCCAAGATAATGTAAAGTTTATGGGATATATCCCGGAAGAAGAGCTATGGGATTATTATGCGGGTTGCGATATTTTTGTGCACCCCTTCCAGGGAGACTTCTGCTTGGCGCCGTACGAAGCTTTATCACTCCAGAAAAAAGTAGTAGTGCCAAAAGAGATGGAACTTGATGAATATCTTGTAAAAAATAAACATATATTTGTCGCAAATCCTACAATAGATGGTCTTGCAAAAGCTATGGGAGAGGCTTTGAATACAGAGGTGACAGAAAAAGATGATTTGTCTGACTATACATGGGATAAATATGTTGGAAGAATATATACCACCTGTGAAGAAGTAGTTAAAGGTGAACAATAAGGTAATTTTGAGATTGTGTAATACTCCAGAGGTATTTTAATCTAATTTAATCCCCCCTCCACAAACACTCACTCAGCGATTATCTGTAATTCTTCCTTTGAGCTAATACCAAGTGATACCACCAGGCCTAATAAAAGTACACACAAACAAACGAATTTGGGGACTGAACGCATAGCATAGCGGTGCAATCACCTCAAAGAAAAAGCATTTGAATAATTTCATCTTTTCACCTCTCTGATGTCCATTAACTTGTTATCAGACATTTTTACCAATATCGCTCCAAATTCTTAATAACTTTTCAGCAATTATATTCATCGAGAACTTCTCATCTACGATTTGCTTCGCTTTGTATCCCATCTCTTCCAGCAAATCTTTATTTTTGAGTAAATGACTTATTATATGATAAATTTCATCCACATCGTCTCTGTTCACATAATAACTGCAATAACCATTTCCCAACAGATTGTCCACACCTTCTTCCGACGAATGTACCACCGGCACGCCACATGCTAAGCTTTCAAGAACTGTAAAATTTGGAAATAACTCGTTTGGCCTTAAAATCACCATTAAATCCGCAGCATTATAGAATAACCTGAGCTTTTCCCGCTTTGGGACATATTCTATAATTTTAACATTTTGTTCAAGCTTTAATCCCCTTATCACATTCACCAGATTATCATATTCAGGTCCCTTACCTATGATAATGAGCAAAATATCTGGGAATTCATTTTTTATCAATTTAATAGCATTTATCAACTCATAATGTCCTTTATCCTCATGCAATCTTCCAACCGAGATTATAATATGCTTATTTCCCAATCCTAACTCTTCCCTTGCATCTTTTTTACCGATAGGAAAAAATACACTGGTATTAACACCGGTATTTACAACCGGCAATATCTTATCAATTGGGAATTTGTTTTTCACCAAAAAATTCTTTGCACTTATGTTCCTGGGAATTAAACCGTTGGCAATTTTTTTTATCAAAAAACCAAATATCACCAAATAAACCTTTAGAATTATATTACCTGGAAATCTGGGAAAAAAACCGAGTTCTTGCCAGATGAATATGGTTTTTTTCGTCTTTATACAGGCTAACATGGATAGAAACGTCCCCCACTGAAGTATTTCAGCACTAAACACCAAATCGAATTTATTTTTGCAAATCTCTCTATAAAGTGAAGGAATGAACGGTATTACAGAGGGATTAAATAGGAATTTTAGACGAGTTGGAAGATAGACCACTTCCAATCTTTCCAAACCAGCATCTAATGCTCTTCTCGGGCTATACGCATCGGAAATATAAACTGTTACTTCGTGGCCGAGTTTAGCGATCTCCCTGCTCAACTCAACAATATTGATCTCAGTATCGTCTTCCGGTGGATTTGGTGCTTTACCTGAAATTAAATACATTAGGAGCGAAAATTTGCTACTTGGAAGGTCAGCAGTTTTTGTTATTAAGTTAATAATGGCTATTCTCATGGGCATCACCTTTTAGTGGATACTTATATCTCCTTTTTTCCTGCTTTTTTCCAATAATCCAAAACCATTACTTATCCATAAAACTAAGCTGGGAGGGAAAAGTTGAAACAAATCAGATATCAACCATAGTGCACGATTATACTTTGTTAATGGCACATCAACCAATGTCTTTATCACCTTAAAACCAGTTCTGTGCATTAACTGAGTTAGACAACTAACTGAATATGCATAGAGATGACCCTTATGCCCTTTAAAATAATGATCACAGAGTAAACGAACAAGACTTACCTCGGTAGGTACAACAACGACGATTATTCCATCTTCTTTTAGAACCCTGTTGAATTCTTTTAATAGGTAGTAAGGCGAATATACATGTTCCAGCACATGGGAACAAAAAATCGCATCAAAAGATGCATCTCGAAATGGGAGTGATGTGTTGATATCAACGCTACAAACGTTTAACCCGTTGCTCTGAGCAATTTTCAAAGATTCAAATTCAAGGTCAATACCTATTGAATTATTTGAAAAATGTTTTGTATAGCCCCCTTCAGCACATCCAACATCTAATACTCGCTTTCCCTCAAAATATGGTAAAATATATCTGAATATCCCATCACAATTGCCAGCACCTACAAAATCCTTGTGCACTTCCTTATCTATTATACCTAACTTACCCTCATTCCTCTTTACGCGTATGCCTATTGATGCATCACCATTCTTCATATAAAGCTTTGTCTCCTATTTTGAAAAATAGATTTTTAACTAACTCGCAACATCTTTAAATAATTCTTAAGATATTCCACAGGCGAAAAATACCTTTCGTATATGTTTATTAGGGATGCAGCAGAGTATTTTGTCTTATCAAATTCCAGAAGAATCCTTTTTAACTCCTCGAAATCATCAAAAATTAAAAGTTCGTCAATCTTCTCAGCAATTTCTGGAAGTCCTCCCTGGTTTGAAACGACAACGGGAACACCATTTGCTAACGCTTCCAGTGCAACCAAGGGATTATTTTCTGGACATATTGATGGAATTATAACTGCCAGAGCATTTGCGTAAAGAGTGCTTAACGAAACTTCATTGTCAATCCTACCTAACAGCTTGATTTTATCCTGGCAATTGTTTCGGACGACAATCTTGTCAATCTTCTCTTTCAGAGCTCCATCTCCGACGATCAAAAGCTTTGCACCAATTTTATCTTTTATTTCTATGAACACTTTAACCAGTTCCAATATTCCTTTGTGCCTTTCAAGGACACCGACAAATAAAAAATAAGGAAATTTATATTTATATAGCAGCTCTCCACTTTTTGCAGGCTTTATAACGAAATTTGGTAATGTTTCAATCTGCTTATCTATCCCAAATTCCTGCAATTTCTTCTTCATATAACTACTCGGTGTGATTATGGTGTCCACCTTTTTGATAATTTTGTTGATATCTTTTACATAGCGCCAAATTTGCCACGGTCTTCTTGATAACAATGGGCAAATAATGCAAAAATTAAAACCATTGCATACAGAACCATTATATTTCATTAAATCATTCATAGGGCAAATCAACCAATAATCATGTGCCGTATACAATATCATGGGTGCTTCATATCTCAAAATCGATGGTCCAAATCCCGAAATGTTATGATGATGGATGACATTGGGCTTCACCTCTTTAACAACTTTCTCCACACTCTTATCGATATAGGAGGACTTCCCAAACACATAGGCGCTAACTAAGGATAGGTTCCCAAGAGGGGATTTTGTTGAATGTATAAAAACGTTTTCATGATTCTCATACCTGTCCTTCGGTTTCTCTTTCCTCTTGAAGTAGTAAAAATCTAAGAGATGAATCACGTGAACCTCATGCCCTCTTTTTGCCAATTCATTAGACAAATGATAAACATGAATAGCATCCCCTCCAAGATGATATGGGGGATAGAATGTTGTGGTCATCACAAATTTTAACGTTTCCATGTTATCCTCATCCTAATTAAATTTCTTTTTCCATCCCTCTCACTACCCTTCTAAAAACTTTAACCGCATAGCCAAATCCTAACCTGAGGTCTTTTGGATTTTTCATCGCATACCAAATATTTGACAACCACCAGCTCGGAGTTAGGTAGATATCTCTATATATCTTCTTTCTGTATTCGTTAATCTCATCCACAGACAAATCGCATAAACTTATCGGTGTTTCATAAAGCAACAAATCTTCAAACTTCAACTCTTTTATCTTACCTTGCTTTACTGCATCCTCATATATTTTACATTTAGGATAAGGCACCAAACTGTTAACTTGAAAGCCCGTAGGCTTCGTCCTCTTTATGAATTCTTTCGTCTTTTCTATTGTTTCCTTTGTCTCACCCGGCAGTCCAACTATAAAAGATGCGTATTGCTTAATCCCCGCTTTTTTCAGGTTCTTTATCGCCTCTTCAGCATCTGAAACCTTTGTTTTCTTATTTATTCTATCCAAAACTTCCTGTGAGCCGGATTCAACTCCTATTGATACACCTCTACATCCCGCTTCTTTCATTATCCCCGCTTCTTCCTCCGTTATATCTGCTCTAACGTTAGCAAACCACTCTATCTTTAAATCTCTCTCGATTATTTCCTCACAAACCTTGTAAACCCTCTTTCTACTTATGTTGAAAGTCGCATCAAAGAAGTTTATGTATCTTACACCTCTTCCCTGTAAGTAATCTATTTCATCCACAACCTTCTTTGCATCTCTAAACTTTGGTTTAACATCCGCTATCGTGCAAAAACTACATCCTAATCCGCATCCTTTCATTGATTCCACGAATACGCATGGTCGAATAGATGGAACTTGAACCCAGTAAACACTGAAATCCAGAATAAGATGCCATGCTGGCGTAGGTAACGAGCTGAAATCGAATCTTTTACTGTTAGGCAAATTTACTATTATGTCTCCATTCTCTCTATACGCTATCCCCCTGATGTTCTCTAAGTTAATATTATTTGTCAATTTTAAAATTGGTATTTCATAATCATAATCAGTAACATAGACATCCACACTCTTGGCTCTTTTCAAAGCTTCTTCTGGTACTGTTGCTAGTGAAAAACATATCATTACGGTCTTGATTTCTTTACTTATGCTCTTAGCTATGTCCCCAACCTTAATATCTGAATAAAAAGTTTCTGGAGTACTTTTGAATATTACAATATCTGGCTTTTCTTTTCCTATCTCTTTCTTTATATATTCAAAATCCAAATCATATCCATTTGCATCTATTAACCTTACATTATGGTTCTCGTTCAACAGTATGCCCGCCAAATATACAAATCCATGAGGGGGAACGACGTTAGGAACTGTAATTTCACACCTGTCTTCTCTTACAACTGGCATCCCATTGAATCTTGGTGGATTCACGAGTAGAATCTTCATGAACCATCGCCCCCGCAGGCTTTCTCATACAAATTAACAATTTTTCCAATATTTTCTTTCCAGGAAAACTTCTCTACCACTCTCTTCCTTGCCTCCTTCCCCATTTCTCTAACTTCCTCTTGGTTATCTAAAACATAATTTATTTTATCTGATAATAACTTAGTGTCATGTGAGTGCAAAATCAATCCATTCTCACCATCTTTTATAACTTCAGGCACACCTCCTACATCTGTTGCTATACTCGAAACGTCACATGCCATCGCCTCTAAAAGACTCGTTGGCAAGTTCTCATGGAACGAAGGCAATACAAAAACATCTGAAACGCTGTAGTATTCCACAAGCCTGTTATAATCCACATGCCCTAAGAACTCGTAGTTCTTTCTCGGTATTTCCAAATCAATCAGTAGATTTTCAAAATAGCTTCGGTTGCCTCTTCCTGCAAACAAGAATAAAGCATCTTCGTGCCTTTTTATTACTTCCTTCATCGCTCTTATTAACACACCCACACCTTTAAGACCTATAAGCCTTCCGCAATATAAAATTACTTTCCTGTTTTTATACATTCCCGGATCAACAAATTTAAAATCTTTTCGTTTATAAAAGAAATCAGTGTCAACGGAGTTATAAATAACTTCACAATCTAAGTTATATTCCTGCTTAAGATAATCCTTCATCCAATTTGAAACTGTAATATACTTCCTTTCTCTTGAGAAATAGAATTCTTCTGCCGACCTTAGAAAAGGATAGAGCAAATAAGTCATCTTTTCTGAGAATTCCGCATTCCAGAAGGAAGTAGCCATTTTTGTCCCCCTTCTTTGTAATTTGATTGTAGAATGAACGGTAGTTACAACAGGGATATTCAGCTTTTTAAAACCTAAAAGTAGGTCAGGCATGTGCGCTGTATGGGAATGAATCACATCAATCCCTTCTTTTTTCACCAATTCCGGCACTTTTCTCAGGCACGAATACTGGAATTTCAAATTGTATATGAATGTATCGCTTGCTTTGCCTGCTTTGCTCGTTCTTATAACTTTTAAATGGTCATGCAAATAGTTCGCATCAATCTCGCCCCTGTTAGGAGTTATGACAATTATCTCAAAATCTTCAGGTAAATGCTTTATTAGTTCAACAATATAAGTACCAACGCCACCCCAGTTCGGTAAGAATTCCGGTGCAAGCATACAGATTTTCATATTTTCTTCATAGCCCTCCCATCAGAATTGCTCTGACAATGATGCCGACAAGTAACGCAAAAGTTATGCTTACAAGTGTTCCGATTAAATAGTACTCAGCCATTTTTCTATCTTTCAATTCATTGAACCTTGCAATAGATTTGATTTTGAAAGCATAACTCATTTTACCATCTTCCCCTTGTCAGCCATTTTTGGGTTATTTTCTTCTGTCAGCCATTTTTGGCTTATAAAATCAACAAAACTATCCTCCGCTTCTTTCAATAACTTATATTTACTCCTTTTTAATATTTTAGAAAAGGTTTGTTTTTTTATTTTCTTTCTTTGCCATTTCTAACGCGTCAGATGCTTTATGAAATGCTTCGCCATCTATTTCCCCAACATTTTCGCTTAATCTTGTAGATATGTTGCCAACGCCAATTCCCAGATAGAACTGATGACTGATGTTTTCAAAAAATGCATAATACATATCGAACAGATATTTCGGTGAGGAAAGCATCCCTTGAAAACTATCCCCGCCTACAACCACAAATTTTGCGGGTATCTCTTCGTCAAATCTTCTGTTGACTATTCTCAAAGCATTTTTTAATTCTTCCTGAACTTCCCCTCTGTCCTTCAGCCTCCTCGAAGCCTTCAGATCGCCAGTTACTACCACATACCTGTCCTGCAATGTGCGAGTCATTTAGTTATTTAGATATTTATTTTTTAATGTCTTATATTTTTTAAAAATCCTATCATACAGCTCCCTGTTTCCATCTACAACCACGACAATCTCCAAGTTCTCGTTCTCACAGGATTGTGCGTTCAAGCTATTTATTGCCTCTACAAAGTCTTCATACCTATCACTTCGGTGCGTGCATAATATGATGGATACTTTCATCTCATCGTGCTCCACCGTTTTTTGCGGGTATGTAAAATTCATATACAACGTTATAATAAATCCCCCTTATGACCTCTTCATCCCAATCCTTCTATTATCTCCACAATCCTCTCACTCGCCTTCCCGTCACCAAAGATTATTTACCTCTCTGCTTATCGTCTTTTACCATCTCCAAATATTTCTCGGGTGTCATCTTGAAGTTTGTTGCATTAACCATAAAACTATCAATCAATTCAGCCTGCTGCTTACTCCACACCTCGT
>Ga0114919_10002273_pt1 | contig 15513 bp, 27 predicted proteins | sample BlataG_FD_88682 | JGI IMG/M metagenome (GOLD analysis project Ga0114919, IMG submission 88682) | Deep subsurface microbial communities from Black Sea to uncover new lineages of life (NeLLi) - Black_00105 metaG | ecosystem: Environmental > Aquatic > Marine > Oceanic > Sediment | place: Atlantic... | reverse complement strand
TTCGCGTCTTCAAGCGGCGCCATCGAGGCGCATGTACTGCAGAGCCACGTATCAGGGTCAAGCGTGCAAGGCTCGGTTCGCGTCGCAAGCTCGCTTGTTCCGCACTGCGAACAGTCGAGGCGATGCCACCGTGGTAGTTGAGTCAGCATCCCTCACCGCCTCGTGACAGGGCATCAATGCGACCGATGACCCAGTCGTATGCCGACGCAGATTCGCCGGTATCTTCCTCTCGGCACACGAACATCTCGCTGCGAAGGCTCCGAATCACCCCACGCAGTCGCTCCACCTCGGCCTGTAGCGCCTGCTCCCGTTCTCGGGAGGCGACAAGCTCCTCGAGCGTCACCGCCACAAGTTGCTTGCGAGTCATTCTTGTGCTCCTTCCCGCTCGTGCTTCCACCACTCTCGGGCGGCTTCGTGTGCGTCGTCCCCGAGGTAGCGGCAGCAGAGCTCCAGCAGCGCAGCGGCCGGGGTCTCGTGTTCGCCGGTCATCTCCGCGACGGTTTCGGCGCTCCACCATGTACCGGACCTGCGCAGGGACACATCTCCGAAGGTGTCAGCGGTCCACGCGAGCCAGTGCCCCCAGTTGGCGGGGGCGTTGACGTCAGGGAGACCGCAGTCGCTGTTGCGAGCAGCCGCCATCCAGTCGTCTGCACAGCTGTTGCTGTCGAACGCTTGGCCGATCAGGTCCATCATCCCGTTGCGCCAGCCCGCAAGGGCCAGCCAGGCGCGGGCGAGTCGTCGTTTTTGCTCGTCGCTCATCGTTTCGTCTCCGTGTCGAGCGCAAGCGTTCCAAGGATCGATGCCTCTTGAACCAAAACGCGTCCGGTTCCGTCGCAAAGCTCGCTGCCCTCGGCCCGCTTGTACAGGACCACGGAGCCAACCTTGAGGTCCACGTGCAGCCGTCTTGTGACCCGACGTCGTTTCGAGAGCGCTGGGCCCGAAAGAAGCTCAACGCGCTTCCCCGGACCGATCATCAGCACCGTTGCCGTCGCCCACTGGTCACTGGTCCGAACGAGGCTTTCTTCGTCGTTGGCCACGATCGATCGGTAGCGCTCGGGAATGATGATCGAGCCCGCTGCCTCGTCGAGCTCGCGATGCGGGCTGACCAGGACAAGTGAGCCGGTGAGGCGTGCGATTCGCAGGGCTTGCCCGTGCTGCGGGCTTGGTTCGTCTTGCATCGGCGGGAGAATGCCACGCGGACCTTTGAAGTGCAACACAATGGATATTCTGTTGCACAACGGTGCGGGTTCTGGCAGGCTGCTCAGCGATGTCTGATTCAGTGGAATCGTTGAACGGATTTCGTCGCCCACCGGAGGCTCGCGTCGTTCACTACAGCTGCGACGGCTCCCTCGGGTTGCTTGACATGGTGACCCCGTCCGACATCAAGGTCGGCGACACCGCTTCGGGCGATCTTGGGGACGGGAGGTCCGTGCTGCTCCGGTCGCTCGGAAAGGTGGCGGACGACGAGGCGCGCACCGCCTGGGAGATCGAGGCGCTCTGGACCGAGGAAGAGGCTGCCAAGCGAGTTGAAGCGGCTGACCTGGTGGTCGTGCTCAAGGGAGCTCGCGGTGCCTGACCAGCCCGCAAAGTCTCGGAAAGTGACGATCGGATCCATTTTCTCCGGCGTCGGAGGGCTGGACCTTGCCGTCGAGTCGGTTACCGGGGGCTCAGTCGTTTGGCAGGCCGAGACAGACCCCTACGCTGCGGCAGTGCTTGCTCGCCGCTGGCCGTCGGTTCCGAACCTTGGCGACGTGCGCTTTCTGGCCGGACCGCCGGCTGTCGACGTGCTCTGCGGTGGGTTTCCCTGCCAGGACATCTCCTCCGCGGGCAAGAGAAAGGGAATCGAGGGTGAACGATCAGGACTTTGGACCGAGTTCGCAAGGCTCATTCGCCAGCTGGGACCTGGCTTCGTCTTCGTGGAAAACGTCTCATCCCTCCGGGGTCGCGGGCTCGACACCGTTCTCGGGGACTTGGCCGCGCTCGGGTTCGATGCGGAATGGACGAGTCTCACCGCGGCCTCCGTTGGAGCCCCACATCGACGGGATCGGCTGTTCCTTCTGGCCTACTCCGACCGCCACGCCCTACGGGAGCTCGCAGAACGGCGTCAACTCAAGTCGGCCGAGCGGAGGCACGGCCTCTCTTTGGACGCTTGCCAGCACGTGGCCGACGCCGATGAGCTCGGACGCAAGGGACACGGCGAGGGGAACCACGTCCACTGGAGTGATGCACGCTGGGGTGACGTTGACGGACGCGATTCGGGCCTGGTGTTCCCGCCACGTCCAGATGATGGCGAAGGCTGGGCCCGGTGGATCCGGGACGGCGGTCCTGCACCCGGAGTTCGTAGAAGCGCTTATGGGGCTTCCGATTCGGTGGACGCACGTCGGCGACGCGGACGCTTACGATGCCTTGGCAATGGGGTTGTTGCCCGGCAAGCAGCGGCGGCTTTTTTGAGTCTGCTGCAGAGGGGAATCGAAACGTGACGAAACTGACCATTCAACAGCAGAAACTTTTGAAACAGCTCAAGAACTACGGCGAGGCTTGGGTTGTTCCGGCACAGATGAAGATGGTTCGACTGCTGCAATCGTACGATCTGCTGCGGGTCGCGGACGAGCGCCGTTTTGACAAGTCGAAGAACATCTACCTGCGCCGCGTGGTGCAAGCAGAACAGGAAGACGCATGAGCACTGGAAACGGAATCATCATTGGAGTCACGCATCGTGCTTTCATCAGCAACGATTCGTGCGAGCACGTCGAGTTCCATCTTACCGACCAAGGAGAGGCTCGCGTACTGCTGACCCGCGACCGCACGGAAGGCCCGGAGATCGTCCAGGTGGACATCGGGCAAGAAGAGCTCGCGCAGCTCTGTCGCTGGTATCTGGGGATGACCATCCAGAAGGCACTCACGCCGTACGGGACTACTCCGGCCGACTGGCCTAGTTCTTGGCGCTGGGCGCCAGAACAGGAAAAGTCGCTCCCTGAAGGATGGTACTGGGTTTTCGACAGCGGAAGCAGCACGCTGCGATGGGCGGCCTACTCGCCCACGTTGTTGCAAGCCGACAGTGAAGGAACTCCAGACGGAATGATTTGGGCTTCTGACCCGGAAGCAGTGCAGCGCTCGGTTGTTCAACGCCTTAGGAACCCAAAATGAGAAAAAAGCAAACACCTTACACCATTTACGTGGAATACCGGTTCCAACTCCAACGCGAAGATCGCGACCCCGACTGGTTGCACGATGCGCCTTTTGTGATCACCAAGAAAAGCGAACCAGGTACGTTCACGCTTTCTCACCCAGCGTTTGCGTTCAGTTTTGAAGTGCGCACGGTTGAAGGGCGCTTCGCTAGCTTGTCCTGGCCAACTTCGCACTCGTCTTTTGTTGAAGAACTGTTCGAGTTGCATGAGTTGCCGTCGCGGATCGGAGAGTTCTTCGACAAGTACGGCGCGCCGCGCTTCGCAAGCGAGAAGAAATTGGACAAGGTCGGGGGAACGCGGTCGAGCGAGGAGTTTGCCGCGCTCGACGATGTCCCAGAGCTCGTTCGACGCGAACAGCTGCGCCTGATGCATATCGCCCTTGGGGACTTCGCCGTTGGGCACCTGAACGACGAGGAACTTCGCTCGGTGGTTGAAGACATCTTTCGGGGATCTGTGGCGCCGAACTCTACGATTGCGCGGGCCGTGATGGCGTACGTCACGGAAGCCTGCGCTGGCAAGATGTTCGACACGGCAGAGCGAACGCCATCTGAACGCAACAATGAGGGGTTGTTTGTTCGCATGGCAGAGTGGTCGTTTGGTGACGCCGACCGCTTTCCCGAGGCCATGTCTCGCATCTCGCAAGCCGTGTACCAGCAGCCTGAAGAGAAGCGTCAGCGCTACGTCGAGCAGATCGTATCCATCCTGTTGGAACATCCGCAAGTCGGATTGAAGGCGGCTCGGTTGGTTGCGCGCGCGGTCCTTACGGACGCTTCGTTCACGAATATTGCCAGTGCCACCGGAACGCTGGACGGGTTCAAGCGCATGCTGCGTTTTGTCGAGCACGAGCTTGCGATGATGACTCTCGAGCACGACCTGAACGATGCGCTACACGACGCGCTTCATGGACCCCCGGGTGACGACGGTGACGACGTTCCGTTCTGAAGCCGGAAACGAGACCACCGTCCATTGACCCGCCCGCCCCGTAGCTCTTACGAGCACGGGGCTTCGGGGGTGTGAGACCCCGAGAGATTCCTGAACATCTTGCTGCCTTCCCTTGGTATGCGCCACATCAGGCATGGCTTCGCGTAAACGGCCAGCCGCACCACGATCCAGTAGACGCATTTCCGCGGCGCGCGGACCTCCGAGGCGTCGACTTTCTTTGCGGCGATCTTCATGGCGCCATGCTCCAGAATGCCGACCTTCGGGGCGCTTCCCTCGACGGGGCTGACGTGGATGACGCGGATCTTCAGTTTGCGTTGATTCAGGGTGCCAGCGCATGGAACGCTTCATTTCGGCGCTCCAACCTTAGTGGCAGCCGCATGCAGGGCATGGATCTGCACGACACCGACCTCGAACGCGCCATCCTGCGCGATGCCCAGCTGCGAGGCGCTTCACTTGTGGGCTGCGACCTTTCGGATGCTGACCTGCGAGGCGCCTTCATGAAAGGCACTGATCTCCGTCACACAGACCTTCATGGCGCCGTCTTCCACGGCGCCATGAACGTCGACGAGATCCCGCGCGCGCCTCTACCTGGCCTTGCCAGCCTGGTGCTCGCCGAGATCAGTCAGCACCCGGAAAATCACAATCAGTCGTTCTATCACTCGGAATGCGGCACCCGGCACTGCTGCGCGGGATGGGCTGTCGTTCTTGCGGGAGACATCGGCCGAGCTGCCGAGGCGCGACTCGGAACGCATACGGCTGCTGCCTTGCTGCTGGGCGGAACCGACCATCCTTTCGCGTGGCACGACGATCCTCTCCCGTGGCTCCGCAACATGGCCGACCTCGAACTCAACGGATCAAAACCATGAACACCTTCCTCATCCTTCTTCCGATCTTCGCGCTCCTTCTCGGCGTGTTTATCGGCTACCGCATTTCTCTCCGTGGAACGGAGAGACAGGTCAACTCGATGCTGGAGCGTCGCGCTCGAGCTCGCAAGCTGGAGGAGCGTCGACTTCGCCACGCGGCCGAGCGGCGTCTTGCGCAGCAGCGAGCCGAAGCAAGCCCTGATGCGCTCCCGATTCAAGTCGGGAAAGACGGCGGCGCAAACTGGGCCATCGCCAACGGGACCCTGCGGCATGCCGCCGAGTTTGCGGCGGCGGCGATGACCTACGCCTGTTCCCGGGGATTCACCGGCCAGCTGCAGCCGCCGGAACGCGTTGGCTTTAACTTCGCCCTGTACTGGTTTGGCTTCGAGGAGAACGTCCTTCCCAATCGTGGCCTGAGGTTCTTTTACGACGAATGCTGCGGAAAGCCGCTGATCGGCGAAGTCGAAAACGGGGGCTCGACAAACGCGGCAAACGACGTCATCGTTGCGGGGGATGCGTGACCGCACAAATCGCTCGTTCTGCGAGCACTGCCACGATCCGGTGTGGACCACCGAGCTCGATGGGCAGACAGTGCTTCTTCAGCGCGACCCGGAGCTTGTCTCGGGTGCACAAGTCTACATCTTCGTGTTCGTGGACCACCCGCGTGGTTCAGTGCGTGTCGCCGAAGGGCTCCGCGATGCGGGGCTGCTTGGGTACCGTCCGCACGTCTGCGTTCGGGTTTCGGCAGCGCTTCGGGCTTGAACTGGGCGGGAGGCAAACATGGACGGCTTGTTGATGCAGCCGTTTCTTGCCCAGGCGTTTGCACCGTCGAAGACGTGCGATGGGAGCGTCTTCACGAGATCGACGACCATGGTGCTGTGCGCGAGGGGTTCGACAGCCGGAACGCGTTCAAGAACGCTTGGGTCAGCATGTACGGCTGGCTTATGTGGGACGACAACCCGCCGGTCGCCGTGATCTCCTTCTCCCCCACACCATGAGCACCGAAACCAGACAGATCGTGCCGGCAGGAGTACAGATCCGCCTCGCGTCCGAGGCACGCCGAATTCAGATTGACGATCTTCTCGCCGCTTGGCTTGAGTCGTTGACCTCCGAAACGACTTCGAGCTACGGCGCCGACCTTGAGCACTTCAGGGGATGGATCGGAGCGGACACGCTTGCCGACGCCATGCAGACGTTGTTTTCGATGTCGACGCCGGAGGCAAACGCCCTGGTGCTGCGGTACCGGAGGCATCTTCAGGTGGTTCCGGTGTTTTCGGGCGTTGTCGCGGTGGCAACTGGAGTGCCCGACAGAACCGGATATAGCGCCGCGACGATCAACCGGCGCCTGTCAGCTCTGCGTTCGGTTGCGTCGATCGCCAGGACCACCGGCCTCTTCCACGGCCACATTGAGATCCGCGGCGTCCCTTCGACGCCCACGCTCGACACGGCGGGCATCGGAGCGGAGGCATACCACCTGATCCTTCGCAAGCTCGACCAGAAGGAACGCTCGAGCAAGCTGAAGCCTCGGCGAAGATGGGAACTCGTCCGCGATCGGGCAATCCTGCGGCTGCTCCACGACATGGCGCTTCGCCGTGTGGAGGTCGTGCGTCTGGACCTGGACGATGTCCAGTTTGAAGGCGACGAGCCGGCGCTGGTGATTCAGCCCAAGGGCCACCGCGGGGCCCGAGACCGGCTGCTGGTTCCGAGGTTGGTCGTCGACGCGATCAAGGACTGGATCGAGGTTCGCGGCAAACACCCCGGAGCTCTGTTTCATGCTCGAGGACCAGCGCACGAGGGGGTTACGATGAGCCTCTCGACGATCAACCGGATCTGTCAGCGGCGCGGAGCGCAGGCCGGCGTGGTCAAGCGCTGTCGCCCTCACGGCCTGCGGCACACCGCGATCACCACGGGGCTCGATAGAACGAACGGAGACATCCGTTCCGTCGCGCAGTTGGCCCGTCACCATAACCCAAGCACGACAATGCGATACGACGACCGAAGGAAGCGCGCCTCTCGGGACCTGTCGGATCTGATCGGAACCGAAACATGACAACGAACGATACAAGCCTGGTTGAGTTGCTGGCAAAAGCCGGCAACGTTCCCGAGAGCACGGTCACGCTCGCGATCGATCGCGCTGTGAACACCGTTTCGAGACACGTTCGAGAGACCTTGATCGACTACCTTCGAGGGGCCGAGATTTGCTGCACGCTTCAGGTGGCCGAACACATCGCTCAAGTGTCGGCTTCAGTCGCAACGCATCTGAAAAAGGGAACTCCCTGGGCACACCTTGCGGAGCCTCCGATCCGGGACCCGTACCGGGAAATGTGGGAGCTTCTCATGCATCGGCTCGGAAACATGGATGTCGAAGCAAGCGTTTCTGTCGAGCAAATGCTTCAGGAAGCAAGTCGGGTTCGGGCTGTCGTTGCGTTCCAGACGTGGGGGGAAACGGAATGACGAAGCCAAAGGTTCCTCCGCAGCCTGGCGACGAGCCGAAGTTTTTTGGAGCGATCGAGGTCATATGCGACGAGGTAATTACCAAGATCCCGAAGAAGGACGGCACAAGCAAAGAGGTGGTGACGAGCTGTTACAGAGCTTTCTGCGGGACGGAGCTGCTGGTTCAGTCACGTAGCTGGGCTGTCGTTTGCCTCATCGCGTTCGGCGACATCCCGAGGGGTCCGGGCGCCAAGGCCGACGTCGCGGCGCACAGCGCCGCCACGCTTGCCAAAGCGAAGGAGTGGAAGGACCCCGAGACCGACGTCGTTAGGACGGTCGTAAGCGCTGCGATCGTGAACTGCTGGAACGTGATCCTGACTCTGGACGACGGCGAGCGCATTCACCTTGGTGAAGAAGGACGCGTCAAGAGGCGATTTTTCATGGCGAGCTCTGACCTCGATGCTGCCGATTTTGCGGCAAACCGTGTCGCTCGCGCGGGCTGCTTCGACCACCGCGCTGAACACAAGCCCACGACAAAGCCGAGGAAGAAGGAGCCCAGGCATGAACCGCCGGAGCAGGGGACTTGTTTTTCTGAGCCCCCGTTGCCCGCGCCTGAACCCCGAAAAAATGCGTTCGATGGCGATCAGGGCTGCCTTTTCTGAGCATTTGCCGCGTTCGTCGGCGCGTGATATACCCGGCCAGCAACGGCGCAACGGAGGGCCCGGGGGGGGAACAGTGGCATGAGAGAACCCCGGGCCCTTCGTTACCTCTTGAACACGGCGGTGTCTTCCTCCTCCTCAAGCTCGGCCTCTGCCGAGCGTACAAGGAGGTCGGCGACGGCCTGTTCGAGCATCATGAGGTTTTCCGAAAGGGTCTCCACGAAAGCCCGGATCCGCTTCGCGGTGGCTTCATCGCCGCGGGAAACCAGGCGGTGGTGGTCGCCCATGAGCTTGGACCCCTCAACCCGAACAACCAGACGCAGGCGATCGAGAGTTGCGACCGCTGCCCTCCCTTCAGGGCGCCGCCGTAGCGCTTCGCTGATTCCTGGCCGCTTGCCCATGGTTTAGTCGTGGCTGTAGGTCAGATCCGTGGTCAGGAGGTGGTTGAGACGTGCAGCGGCGCCTCTCAGACGCGCCCTTGCTCCGCCGTCGGGATCGAGTCGAGTCCGAGACGCAACCACCATGAAAAAGAACTCCGACGGAGTGCGCCGGACGAACGTCACCCAGGCCGAGCGGAGTTCCTCCCGTTCGAGCTCGTCTCTCAGAAGCGAACCTTGTGCGAGGTCTGACGTTTCGAGCAGCATGATCTCTTTGCGGTCGAGCTCGGCGATCATCATCCTGTAGTGACGATCTGACAGCGGCCGCGCGACGTATTCGCCCGACAGGTTTGCCAGTCCGAAAGCGCGCCAGCCTTGAACGTGCGTGATCTTCAGCGAGCTTCCAACGCTTGGGACTCCTTCACCGTTGTGCGCCTTCATGAGCATTGCACGTTGAGCGCCCAAGCTCTCGGCGATCTGCTGAAGCGTTTCATACATCGTGGTGCTTTGTATGCGCGCCGCTCTCGGCAGCGCGTGACGTTGCCTCTGCTCTCGAGTCCGCGACACGAGTTGCCGCACAAAAGCGGCGAGCGCCAAAAGAAGCATGACCGCGGCAGTTTCGATTCCGGGAGACTCCATTCGAGGCTCCAAACTATCGCAGGTTGGGTTGTTCGCGTCGCGAGATGATCTGTCCGCGCCATCGGGTGAGCGCAACCAAACCTGCGGCTGCAGCTGCAGCGGGCTGCACCCACAGCTCGGCAAGGAAGCCGAGCTGCGGGATCCCGACTACCAGGGCCGAGTACAGGAGGGCCACGAGGGCGGCGATGAAGTCGATTTGCATGAAGTCGGATGAGGTAGGTCGCGCCATGGGTCGAGCTGCAGCCTACCACGGGGCCCAAGGCGGCGGTCTGGTAAGCTGCAGGCATGAGCATGAACGACACCGCGATCCGGGGCGCGCTCCTGGTCGCAAGCGCCTTCATCGGCTACCAGCTCGCCACCTCGGGCTCGGGCTCTGACCCCGACGACGGTGGCTTCAAGCCGCGGTTTCTCGACCGTCGCAAATACGCGCGCTTGTCGACGAAAGCCGCTCCCCACACCCGGATGAGAAACGCGAACGAGGTCGTTACCGGCGTCGTGCTTCATCAGATGGGTTTCTCCCGCGGTAGCGATCCGTCGAAGTACGATGCAGTGACTGCGCACTACAAGATCCTTCCAGACGGAACGATTGTTTGGAGCCACGATCACCGTGTTCGGCTTCCAGCAGCCAACAAGTTCAACGGCTACACGATTTCGGTGGAGTTTGCCGGGAACCTGCCAAGCGTCGAAGGCTCAAGAGACCCGCGGCACTATTGGTCACCAGAAACGCACGGAATGAACAACCTCACGAACGCGCAGAAGATGTCAGGGCGATGGCTTATGAGACACCTGAACAAGCGCTATGGAATCCGGTACGTGTTCGGACACGTTCAGTCGGAAGCTGGCAAGGGGAACGACCCCGGTCCCGCAATCTGGCGCAACGTTGCGATGTACGCCAAGACTGCGCTCGGCATGAGCTCGGGGGGCCCCGGCTACTACATCGACGGAGGCAAGGCGATTCCATCGTCTTGGGAAGCGGTGCTCGCATGAACGAGAGCCTACACGTCCCCCTCGTCGCCGAAGATTTGGAGTACGAATATCGGACGTTGCTGACGGCGGTCGCGTCGTATTTCGGCAGCAGCACCGAAGCAATGGGGCTCGAGAGCGAATTGCGTTCGTCCGTTGCAGATGCCGTCGACCGCATTGCGATCAATGCTGGCGGTGGTTGTCGTTATGGTGACGAGTACGCCCAAATCGCCATCGTTGCGCTGGTTCTCATGCGAACGGAGCGAGCCCGCAACGACATTTCCGATAACGTTGCAGACACGCTCCAGGAACAACGAGACTCTCAAGACTGAGTCGGAAAATCAGGCTTCGCCTTCCGGCGCGTCCGCGTTCGCATCGTCTTCCTGCGGTTCGTCCGAGTCGGGATGCATCGGATACGTCGCATCGTCAAACGGATCTGGACTGCGCTCCTCGAGCAAGCTGCCGACGAGCGCTTCGAGCCGAAGAACCCGCTCGGCGAGGTTCAGGGAGTCCGGCCGTTGCGCAACTCGAGCGCTCGCGCGTGAGCCTCGAAGGGCCGTTGGACGGCGGCGGCGCGCCACTATTGGACCCTCCGCCACTTGGCACCCCGACCTACGCCAAAGGTCTCGACGTCCGTCCTGTTCTTCAGGGTCCGCAACACCTTGGACTTCGACCCGGGCGTGACGGCAAGCAACTCCGAGATGGACCATGCTTCACCAACGTTCTTGCTGAAGATGAAGGCTGTTACGGCTTCTTCTACAGCTTGCGGATCGGTTTCATCCGCGTCCGAAGGGGTGTCCTTGACCTTGCGAGCTCTCGCAGTCTTGGGCGGCTTGCGTGGTCCCGAGTCGTCATCAGAAGACACGTTCTCTTTCGCGGTTGCGTTCTCGGTTGCGTTCGCCTTCTTGCGCTTGCCTTCAGATCGTCCCCCGCTGATCTCGTCAACAAGTCCGCGGGGACCCCATCGTGCAACCACGTCCGCAAGCGTGTCGGTGTGAAGCCATCCGTGCGAACCGATGAGCGACGCGTCGAAGTTCAGCAGGACGAACGCGATCGCTTCGGGGATGCTGGACAAACACTCTGCCAACATCTTGGTGCGCTCGCTCGCGTCTCCTTTCGGAGCGAACGTCGAGGCTTGGTCAAACGAGACCTTGTTGAGAACCTGCCTTGAAAGCGCTTTTGCGGCGTTCAGATCCGACCGTAGGACATCGGAGATGGACAGTCCGGCCGATGCTGGCATCGGGTGAGCTTGCGCTACCAGTCGGATCGCTGCTTCGAGAGTGGTGATTGAGCTTTCACTGAGCACGGACGCCATTCTGTGGCCGGCAGGGAATCGTGTCAACGGATGTCTTCGCACGACTGCCCAGCTGCGTTTCCCAATGCGTTGCCGGGCCATTTCGAGCGCAACCTGCTTCGCGTTGGGACCCCAATGCAGGATGCAGCAGGGCAAAGGGAAGGAAGATGTCTCCCCCTCAAACGGGAACGCAGGAAGATGGACCTCCAGATCGCTGGTGTGAGCGAAGTCCCAAAAAGTTCGGTGCGGCCGCAGCGGAACCAGCAACGTCAGCTCGGCGTTCGTTTCGCTGTCCCAGCGCATCGAGGCCGCCTTCTGCAGAACCGCGTCCAGGTTGTTGAACTCGGGATTGCCGAAGACTGACCACCTCCCGGGAGCTCTGCGCTGCCACGGCTCGCGGAGCGCATCCCGGATCGGCCAGATCAGGTGTTCGTCTGCAGGGACGTTGCCGGCCGTCTGCCGGTCGTTGAAGAGCTCGAGCGAGAAGCGCTCCCTCCCAAGCGTCTGCAGCAGCGGAACCCAGATCTCCCGCGGAGTCATGACGTTCTGCCGGTAGTCGTGTCCCATCGCCCCGCCGGGCACGTGTGCGGTAGACTTCCTCATGCTCCTCAGCGCAAACGCCTCCGCCCTGCGAAAACTGCGAAACGCAAACTGGAAGGTCTCTTACGACCTCCAGCTCCCCGATCTTGAGCGGCTTGCCGAGCGAGCGCAAAGTGTGCCACAAGTTGGCGCGATTGGGGCAGGCATTGCGCTTGACTCGGTGATTTTGCAGCAGACCGCGTCGCAGATGAGCCTTGGCGGCATGATTCAAAGCATCGGGTTTCCGTCCCTGAAGGTGTTCAACGACGTCAAGCGCACCTTCAAGATCGACGTTGGACGCGAGTTGACCGAGAAACTTGAGAAGGCGTTCACAAGCGAAAGCCGAGCGCTCGAAGTGATCAACAACGAGTCGTCTTCCGACGGGGGGGAAGCCATGCGCAGCGTAACAAGCCTTGCGGTGTCGACGGTCGTGCAAGAGCTCGCGCAGTCGCTGCCCGTTGTCGGCTTCTTCGCTCGCTTGGCTTGGACCTTCGCCCGCTTCGGGATCGCTGTCGCAAGCCTGGCGCGAGACGACTATGGAAAGGCCGAGCGCATCTATCCCCGGTCGAGATTCGACACGCGAACCGACATTGACGTGTTGAACAAGGTTTTGCTCTCGAACGTGCGGACCCGAGCGGACTGGACGAATACGTTTTCGCCTCCGTCGCTTGGCGTGAACGTAGGATCGCTTCCACCGTATGGTGTCAAGCGCACCGATGCAGGAGTCGAAATCTTCCGGGTCAGCGGCTACCGCGAGGATACAGGCAAGCCGATCGATTGGTCCTCCGAAGGATGGCTCGGGATGGTCCCTGGAACCGCGTTGCTGCACTCCGGGGTCAGTCTCTACGATGGCAAGGTGTCTGAAATCGGATCATCCCTGTTCCCCACCTCGCGGAGCGTAGCGACTTGGATCTGGAATCAGGTCGCAGGACCCGAACCTTTGTCTGCGCTGTTCTCCGTTCATGCCGATGCGCTCGTGGGACGCTGGCAAACGTACATCGCAGAACTCCACGAGTGGATCGATGAGAGCTCGGACCTCAACACCGACGACAAGTCGAAGATCATTCGGAAATACGATCGCGAAGACGGCGACCTCATCTTCGGATGGGGAACGTCGATCGCACCACGGCGTAATGAGTGGGACAACTACCAGCCGACGATCGTGGGCGAAGCGCTGCGGAAACGCCAGATGGAAGCATGCGATACGCTTCTGATCGCGTACGTAGACGAGAACTTTGGAGCGTTCCAGGACAAAGCGCTGCGAGACCGCTTCCGACAACGTCGAGCGCAGCTCCTTCAGCACCCGGCGGTCTGCGACGTTCGGCTCGTCGACGTCATCGACGCCGAATACCGGCAAGCGCTCGAGGCTGCCGGAGCTGGAAGCGGACGGTGCCAGCAAGGGCCTCGATGGTTCACCGCTGGCGAGGTGGCGCCGTTCAAGCCCGAAACCCAAACCGGGCCATCTTTGCCTGGCGGGCTCGGGGGGATCGGTCCCGGACCCAGGCGGAGCGCATCGAAAGCCTGGCCGTGGCTGCTCGGGATGACTGCGCTCGCGGTTCTCCGCCCCTGGAAGTGGTAGCGTTGGCCCATGCGCATCGCATCCGTTCTTCTCCTCTCCGCAGCTGCTGGCGCCATCTACCTCACCCGGAAGAAGCCGACGGCCCCAAAGCCGACCGAGAGGCAAATCGGTGGGCTCTCGACTGGACCGCAGTGCTTCCCGGGCGCCGGTGCGAACGGTTTGAGCCCCGCAGACTCCGAGCGCATTCGGAAGTCTCTCGAGCGAAGCTTTAACCGAGCACCAGCGCAGTTGAAGGGCAGTGCGCTGGCGTACTGGGCAGCTGCCGAATCAATGGCCGAGCTCTGCCCGAGGTTCGGCACGCCATCAAGCGCAGTGCAGGTCGAGAACTACCGCGCCGCCAACGGCAAAGACTGGTCGCGCGCTCACGAGTATGCGGTGTTCATCGCGTCAAGTTGGGCTGTTCCTCCGCCCGTCTAGGCAAGTGCGCGAACGAAAAGCGGGAGGCCGGTATTCGGCCTCCCGCTTTTCGTTTGGGTAGGGCTGTCAGTCCTGCGGCGCCCAAAGTCCCGCGCGTTCCATCGCAGCCCGGACTTCCGTCCGCTTGATTCCGTTCCAGGGTTCTCCGTAGTCACGCACGGCAAACCATGCCATGTCGCCCTCCCCCGGAATGTTCGCGCGTACGTGAGTCACGCCGCATTCTTGTTCGATCTTTTCGATCTTCTTGATCTCCGTGCGCGAGTATTTCTTTTTTTCGACACCGAAATGATGGTCTGACATTGCGTTTATTCCTTTAACGTTCCGAGAACCGAATCAACGGTCCCATAGGCAAGCTCATGCATGGGGGACCATTCCCCCGATTGCGTTTGCGTGTAAACGACGATCGCGATCTCGTTCGTGTTCGGGATAGAGCCCGGATCGTCTGCAGACGACACTAGGACCCTGAAAGGCCCGGAGCCGTAGCCCCAAGCAAGTCCTTTGTGCTCACGCGTGAGAGTCCATCCCGCGCCCAGCATGCGGGCCGCGATGTTCGGTTTCCCGTCGCACGCGTCTTTCACGGCCGAACCGAACGTCGCGCCAGAACCGTGCACACTCCCGCATAGATGGCACCAAACCGCGATTCCTGGCGAGCCGCCAACGTTGCGAGGCTCCGACACGAGATCCGTGCCGCAATACGGACACGCGTTCATCGTCGCCCCCCACGGCCAAAGCTGTCGAGCACGCTGGCGACCGCGCGCGGTTGTTCGCCCGTTTCAAGGGCCAGCGCGATCCTTCGGGCCGTGTTTGGCGATCGACTGCCCGCGTGAAGCAAAGATGCGAGGTTTTCCGCCGATGGACACGCGAGCACGCGGCCCGCAAGTGCGGCGAGATACCCCTCCAAGGTGAGATACGAAGTTCCCATTTACCGCGAAATCCCCGCCGATCCTCCCGTAGTGGGAGTCGGTACGGGGCTACGCCGCGCGGGAGTTGGACGCTACTTGTTGGCCAGCACGCGCCTATCGTCGGCACGTGGATCGTGCGGGTTTGGCATGTAGATCACTGACATGGCGCGCGCGAAACTGGAAGTTTTCCAGCCTTGAATCTCCGCCAGGAAATGCGCCAGACGCATGAACGGCGCGTACTTGTCGATCCCCAAGGCGTCCAAGTAGGCCGCGCGTTCCCGGCCGATCGGCGGCTGCGGGTCCCAGCTGTACCATTGCCCGACGCCCCCATACCGTAGCAAAACCCAACGCGCCCAATCGGCGTCCGTATGCGGCTCTGCAACTGGCCCCTTGGGCCCCTTGATCTGGAACCGATCGTCAAGCTCGACATCAGAGATCAATTCTGCGACGGTTTCGCGGTTGACGTCCAGCTCGGAAGTTGCCCAAAGTTCCACAACCTGCGACAGAAACGAAACACAGATCTGGGACCATCCGTAATCGTTGCTGAAGAGGCGATTCTTGTTGGTCAGAGCTTGCCATGAGGCATCGTCGTCCAAAAACTGTCTCACGTGGTCCACCACGTAATCTCCGTGCTGCGCCATCGTCGCGACTGCAGTCGCGTACGTAACAGCTGGCATG
>Ga0114919_10002272_pt1 | contig 15514 bp, 12 predicted proteins | sample BlataG_FD_88682 | JGI IMG/M metagenome (GOLD analysis project Ga0114919, IMG submission 88682) | Deep subsurface microbial communities from Black Sea to uncover new lineages of life (NeLLi) - Black_00105 metaG | ecosystem: Environmental > Aquatic > Marine > Oceanic > Sediment | place: Atlantic... | reverse complement strand
CCGCCGATGACCAGTGCACTGGCGATCACCGGGTCGCCGAGCGAGCGAATCGCCCGGCTGATCAAGGCCATCTCGATCGCCATGAACCCGAGCCCGATCGCACCGAAGTACACGACGGTCCACCCTGTAGGGTGCGTCTGGACGCACCTTCTGTTTTCCCGGCGGCGTTCGATCATCCGGGCCCGCATCCCCGCCCACGTCAGCGGCACGAGAATCAGTATTACCGCCGCAGCCCCGGCGATGATCATCGACGCATACAGGAACAGCCGGCCCAGTTCGGCCTTGATCAACCACAGGTCGCGGTACTTTTCGCGCAGAATCGCAACCGCCCCCGGCTTGTAGAAGTCCCAGAAGAACGGGTTGTCATTGTGCGCGGGCCGCACGTTGGTGAGCCAGGTGCGGTAGAACGGCTCACGCCGCTCGCTGAAGATCTCGCGCGCCGCGTGGTGTAGCCAATCGACGCTACTACCAGGCGGCCCGTCCTGTGCGTCCGGCTGGTTGACTTCCTCGGGACGTATGTCGTCATACCAGACCGGCGTGAGGTTGATTTCGCGTATCGCCTTGCGCAACCGCGCCCGACGCTCGTCATCCAGCGGCGAACGCAGCGCTATGGTGCAAGCGCCCAAATAGTCGCGTACCTGAACGATGTGTCGGGCGGGCTGCTCGACGCCGATCGATTCCAACGCCTCAACCAGTGTTGCCAGCAACCGAATGTTCTCGCGTTCCGGCGTCTGGAGTCCACGGGTAATCGCGAGCACGCCGGCGTTGCCTAGCACTTGAAGACACTCGGCGAAGCCTTCAACGGTCACAAGGTGGTCTTCCGCCAGGCCGCGCATACCAGTCCCGCCGAACCCCAGGCCTTCGAGCGAGACGATCTGGATCAGGTCGAAGGCAGCGGTCCGGTTTGAGGCGAGGAACTGACGCGGGTCGCGGGACTCGAGGCGGACGTCGGGGCCCTCGAACACGTGTCCGGTGCGGTCGGCCAACGGCGCAGGGCCGCGAAACAGGTTGGTGAGGGCGCCGTTGGGTTGCACGACGACGATTTCAGACGCCGCGCGTCGCCGGGCGAGCCAAACGTTCGTTCCGCTGGTTTCGCCGATCAGTAGCACGCGCGGCGTCGGACCGAGCAGCCGATACGGAAAGGCCATCAGCGTCTGGTCCATTACGCCGGCTTGCGAAGCGTCCTCGATGCGCAACACCGATCCGGCCGGGTCGCCGTTGATCAAGATGCTGAACATCGGCGGCGGGGACTCGCGGACGTGCAGGAACGGCAAGTAATGGAACAGGTCGCTTTCGTAGACTTCGATGTACCCGTGCGGGTCGGCCGCCCGCGCGACACAGCGGGCCGCGCCCTGCGTCTCGAACTGCCTGACCTGTGCGAGGTACTTGAATTCATCGGGGTTGAGCCGCAGGGGATGCCGGCTCTCGAGCGCAACGGCACCGATTGCCGGTACGATCACTAGGGTCAGTCGAAGAAGGCGGCCGAGCCGTGGCCCGTCTGCCTCGCGAACCGCCGCGAGCACGCCTGCGCCCAGCCAGGCCAGTCCGACCGCCGGCCAGAGCCCCGCCTCGACGGGCCAGCGCGACACGAGCAGTCCGCCGACCAGCGCACCGGCGCCGCTGCCGAACAGGTTGACCGCGTAGACGCGTCCGACGTGGCGGCCCGCGGTCATAAGTGCCGCGCCGATGTGGGTTGCCCCCAGCAGGAAGGGGATTGCCGCCGCTAGCCAGTACAGCGACCACCAGCCGGCCTGTCTCCACAGATCCTGGGGAATGAAGCGCGCGGTGATGGGCAGCCACGCCACGACACGCGGCAGTAGTGAAAGCGACAAGGCCAGCCCGACCGCGGACAACCACAGTGCAGCCAGCGTCCGCTGCCGCACTTGGCGCTCGAAGACCGCCAGAAGCGTGCCGCTCGCTCCGAACCCCAGCAGGGCGATGCTGATGACCAGATACCCGAAGTGGTGCCAGTGCTCGATCAGCAGCCGGCGCATCAGCACGATTTCGTACGCGATCAGCGCGGTGCTGATCAGCGTGACGGAAATCAGTATGACCCCCGGTGAGGGGCGGACGCCGCTCGTAGCCTTCATCAGTCTTGGCTTTTGCCGGTCATGGGCACGAAGCGCACGGACAGGACGTTTCGGCTCTTACGGCTGCCGCCGGCCTGCTTGGTCAGCACCACCAGTCGCTGCACGTCGTACACCGCCCCGAGCGGAATCACCAGCCGTCCGCCCGGCTTGAGCTGGTCCCACAACGGCGGCGGAACGTGCCCAGCCGCACACGTAACGATGATCGCGTCGAACGGAGCATGCTCCGCCCAACCGTCGTACCCGTCGGCCTGCTTGGTCTTGACCGTCTGGTAGCCGAGCCGCTCGAAGCGCTGCACCGCCTGCTTGTACAACGGCTCGACGATCTCGATCGAGAAAACGTACGGCGTCAGCTCGGTCAGGACGGCGGCCTGATAGCCCGAGCCGGTGCCGATCTCGAGCACCTTCTGACCCGGCTGGAGCTCCAGCAGATCGGTCATCAGCGCGACGATGTACGGCTGCGAGATGGTCTGCCCGTGGCCGATCGGCAACGGCGTGTCGTCGTACGCGCTGCGCTGTCGCTGCGGAGGGACGAACTTGTGCCGCGGGACCGCCCGCAGGGCTTTGATGACCCGCTGGTCGCGAATCGCCGGTGAGAACGGACCGGCGCGAGCGATGCCGCGATCTACCAGTCGATCACGCTCATCTCGCCGCTCTTTGCTGCGCGGTCGATGCCAGCGCAACTCCCCGTCCGTGGTCCGGACCACCGGCTGCGAAGCGGTCGGCTGTGACGCGGTCGGCGTCGGCAGTGCACCTTGCTGACCCGCTGGCTCGCCGGCCTCCTGCTGCCCCCGCACCGAATCGCAACCCGCCGGCAGCGCGACGCCCGCCCACACGCCAAACACGACCAGGGTGATCCCCCCAATCAGACGACCGCGACCGACCTGCGCTCGGCGTGTGCTCATCATGGCCCCGTCTCCAACGCTGAACCGCGGCGCACATTCTACACGGAGTCGGGCTGAACCGCCTGGCGTACCGGGTCGGCCGCACAGGTTATCCGCAACCCCGTCCGCTCGCCGGGGAGAAAAAAGTGCGTCCCGCACCGGCACCGGCCGACACGGGACGCGAAGGGGGACACGACAGCTTCCAAGAGCAGTATTCCAATTTTTTGGTGGAGTCGCATCACTTTCTGGCCGAGACTTACGCTAACCCCGCTTCTCACCGCGAAGGCCCATATCATCACGCTTGCAATCCGCTCCGGCGGACCTATCATCCCGGCATGCGTCACGTTTTTTTCACAGGTGCTTTGGTGGCGTTTCTGGTCGGGCTCGGCGGGTGCCACGCGCCGCCGCAATCGACCGGGCCGACTGAGATGGTCCTGCGTATACCGGACCATGAGGCCTTCCTGGACGCCACGCTGACCGTGCTGCGCGAGCACGATCTGCCGCCCGAGCGGGTGGACTGGGAGCGTGGCGTGGCCGTCAGCCACCCGACCACCAGCGGACAGTGGTTCGAGTTCTGGCGGGGCGACGCGCGCGGCGGTTATCAGCTCTTCGAGTCGAGCATCCACACCGTCCGCCGGATTGTGACCGTCCAGGTCGAGCCGACCGCGGCCGAGGGTAGTGCGGGCGTCCCGCCCGCGGAACGTGCCCGGGACGAGTACCGCCTCTCGGTGCAGGTTGATAAACAACGTTACAGCGCCCCCGAGCGGCAAGTGACGACCGCCTCGGGCGCGCTGGCGATCTACAATGAGCGCCTGCCGACCACCGAGGGCCTGCGCGGGGCGGGATCGCGGGGTGCGCATTGGATCCCGCTCGGCCGGGACGTTTTGCTCGAGGCCTACCTGCTCGACAAAATTGCCGCCCGCCTGCCCGAAGTCGAGCCGGTCACCGTCTCCGAGCCGCCCGCTGAGACGGACTCTTAGCGGGGCTTGCCGCTGACAGGCGCAGTTCAACGTCCCCGCCCGGGTTTCCCGTTCTCAGCGCCGGCTACCGCTCTCGCTATCGGCCGTCGAACTCGCTCAGGACGTCGCGTCGGACGCGGCGGTGGACGTCGGCCTGTTCAAGTTCGGGCTGCTTCTTGCCGCGGTCCTGGTGGGTCGGCAGCAGCGAGTCGTACGAAAACAAGGCGAAGTTGCCGCCGCTGGCGCCACACACCTGTAGCTGGCTGCGCATCTGTTCCGCCGTCTGGTGCTTGTAGATCCCGAGCCCCGGGATGATGCGGCGGCCGGGTGCCAGGCGGTGATAGGTTTGCACGTAGCCGGAGAACGTCTCCGGCTGCTCGGTGTACGCCATCGGGTACGCCGCATCGAGCAGGTCGCTGCGCAGCCAGGCCAGCCCGTTCTGGAAGTAGCCGTCGTAGCCGACGTGCGGGTCGGACCAGACGGCGGCGGTGAGCGTCGCTCCCGGGCGCCGCCGCTCCATCATCTGCCGAATGTCGGCTACGAGACGCGTAAGCTGGTTCGCCCGCCAGGCGTCCCAGGCTTCCGGATTGTCGTCCGGATTCTTACGGGTGACGTTCCGAAACAGCGCGACCGTCTTTGCGTCGCGGGGATACAGGTCGCGGGCGTTCCTGGTCGTCTCCCACGCGTAACGCACGTAGTCGAGGTGAATCCCGTCCACGGCGTAGTTCGTAACGATCTCTTCGATCACGCCAACCAGGTAGCGGTGAACCTCCGGCAAGCACGGATTCAGGATGACGTAGTGGTCGTTGAGCGGTTGGCGGTGTCCAGCCGCGTCGTGCAAAAACCACTCCGGGTGCGTGTGGTAAAGCTGGTGGTGGATCGGCGGCGGCGCCTTGCCGGACCAACCGGGCATAAGGTTCACCCATGCCTCGATTCGCAGGCCCTGTTGATGTGCCTCATCAACCGCCAGGGCCAACGGATCAAACCCGGGGTCGCGGTGCTCGAACTCGCGCGACCACGGCTCGATCCTGGACCGATACGCGACCGTCCCGTTGCCGCGCACCTGCCAAAGGACGGTGTTGCACCCCAGCCGCGCGCAGTTGCTGATGATCGCGCGCACGTCATCGGGATAGCGATAGTGAAAGCGGGCCACCCACACGGCCCGCACCGGGTCCGGCATGGGCAACGGCCGGGCCCGTCCGCCTACCACGGCCGCTTTGCCACTCGCGCGGCAGCCGCCGAGCCAGAGACTGGTAAGGGCCAACAAGAGGAGTGATACCGTGCATCCTAGCAGTGAGCCGGCCCGTCGCATCGGGTTACGACCCTTGCGGCCGCGCGTCCTTGCCGAACGCCTGGGCGCTGATGATGTCGGCCTCGAGCCCCACGCGGCCACTTTCGGCCCCGTCCCAGCAGTGCGACTTGATCGAGTCCACGATCATCTCGGCCAACCGGATGGCGGCCACGCCGTCTTCGGCACTGACCGGCGGGCGCTTGCGTTGCCGGACGCAGTCGAGGAAGGTTTCGAGCTCGTCTTGCAGAGCGTCCTTGTCCTCGATCGTCAGCGGCTCGACGTGCACCATCTTGCCGAAATCGACAGCGGCCATCTGCGAGAGGTCTTCGATGTTCCGTTCGCGCGCGAACTTGAGCACGTCCAGGTTCTGGTCAAGCGTGATGGCGATGCCGACCTTCTTCTGGTAGTCCAGCGAGACGTAGGCGTGCTCGCAGAAGACGCGCAGCTTGCGCTCGGTCTTCAACGCCAGCCGCGAGGCGGTCAGGTTGGCGACGGCCCCGCCTTTGCACTGCACGCGGGCGTTGGCGATGTCCTCGTGCACCCCGAGCACGTTGACGCCCACCGCATCCACCCGCTCGACCTCGTCCTTGACCAGGTGCAGCATGATGTCGATGTCGTGAATCATCATGTCGAACACGACGCCGACGTCCGCCGAGCGGAACGTGAACGGGCTAATGCGGTGGGTTTCGACGAACTTGGGCCGGACGCCCAGTCGGTCGACCGCCCGCACCGCCGGGTTGAACCGCTCGGTGTGACCCACCTGCACGATCGTCTCGTGCTTGCGGGCCAGAGCGGCGATCTCTTGTGCGTCCGCCAGCGATGGCGCCAACGGCTTTTCGATCAGCACGGCCACGCCGCGCTCCAACAGCGGGCGCACGACCTCCAGGTGCTTGACGGTCGGGACCGCGACGCTGGCCGCCGCCACGTCGCCGAGCTCGGGCGTCAGCTTATCGGCATAGCGCGCCCCGAGCGGCTCGGCCAACTGCTTGGCGCGCTCAACGTCCAGATCAATGACGGCGACGAGCTTCGCCGTCGGCATCTCCGCGTACTTGCGAACGTGATGTCGGCCCATGTGGCCGGCACCGATGACGGCGACGGGCACCGGCTGGTTCATGAATCAGGCTCCCTGTCCCCATCCTGGTAGAAGGCGGCCCGGTCTGTGGGTGCGTCGCTGCGGAAGTGCTCGCGCACGCGACCGTAGACGCCGACCTCGAGCTTGCGCCTGACGGACTCGGCCAGGTAACGGACGTGCTCGTCGCGGATCAGCCCGTTGGCCTCGATCTCGCGCAGCGCCGCGGCGGTCCGGCCCGGGGACTGCTCGGTCCGCCGGGCGTACAGCAGCCGAAAGACCTCCTTCATTGCCGCGATCGACTCGTCGGAGATGTGCCAGCGCCGCATGCCCTCGGCGTTGACGCCCCGCACGGTCTGGTCGTAGCCGAGGACCTTCATATACGGGGGGACGTCGTGGGTGACGCGGGTCATGCCGCCGACATACGCGTTGCGGCCGACGGTCACGAAGTGGTGCATGGCGCTGATCCCGCCGACGTTGACGCAGTCTTCGATGCGGACATGGCCGGCGACCTGCACGCCGTTGGCCAGGATGACGTGGTTGCCGAGGTCGCTGTCGTGGGCGACGTGCACGCCGACCATCAGCAGGTTGTGGTTGCCGATGCGGGTGGTGCCTTCGCTGCGACGGTCCACCTCGGTTCCGCGGTGGACGGTGACGTTTTCGCGGAAGACATTGTCGTTGCCGACGAGCAGCCGCGTGGGGCTGCCCTTGTATTTGAGGTCTTGCGGCATCGCGCCCAGCACGCAATTGGGGAAGAAGACGTTGCCCGAGCCGAACTCGGCGGGCCCCAGCAGCGTCACGTGGCTGTGCAGCCGGCAGCCGTCGGCAAGCACCACCCCCGCCCCGACGTGGCAGAACGGGCCGACCTGGACGCTCTCTCCCAGCTCGGCTTGCGGGTCCACGAATGCCAGTGAGTGTATCTCGCCCATTCCTTCGTTACTCAGCTCGGGTCGGCATCCACCAGCATGAACCGGATCGACGCTTCGGCGACCAGCTCCCCCAGAACCTGCGCCCGACAATGCACCTCCCCAGTGCGCGACCTGATCCGCTTGGTATGCGCCTCGAGCACCAACTGGTCGCCCGGCGCGACGGGGCGACGGAACTTCACCCGATCGAGGCTGAGCAACACGGCCACTTTGCCGGTGTGCTCCAGCTTCTGCGACAGCAGAATTCCGCCCAACTGGGCCATCGCCTCAATGATCAGCACGCCGGGCATGATCGGCTGACGCGGATAGTGCCCCTGGAAAAACGGCTCGTTGATGGTGACGTTCTTGATGCCGACCGCCCGCCGATCTCCCTCAATCTCCACCACCCGATCGATCAGCAGCATCGGGTAGCGGTGCGGCAGGACGCGCTGCAGGGCGTGGATGTCCAGCTTGGCGCCGGCTTTCAGCCGCTCGTGCAACTGCGTGCTCAGCCGCAGCTCATGCAGCCGGCGGACCAGTTCGTGGTTGAGATTGTGCCCGCTCTTGCGCGCGTAGATGCGCCCGCTGACGAAGCAACCCAGCAACACCAGGTCGCCGACCAGATCGAGGATCTTGTGCCGCACGCACTCATCGGGGAAGCGGTACTGGTTCTCGATCGGCCCTTGCGGGCCGATGACCAGAATGTCCTGATAGGTCAGGTGCTTGCCCAGACCCGCGGCCCGCAGTTGCCGGGCCTCCTCGTCCGTGATGAAGGTGCGGGCCGGCGCGAGCTCGTCCACGAACCCGTCCTGGGTAAGCGCGAAGCGATGGATCTGCCGACCCACGCCGCTGTCCGGCCCGTAGTCGAGCTCATAGATGATGTCCAGCCGCTCGCCTTCGCCCGGCCAGGCCACCAGCTCGGCGTCCCCGTCGCTGACGCGGATCACTTGGGGGATCTTGAAACAGCGCCGCTCGGCATCCTGCTCGGCGATGCCGGCTTCAGCGAGAACCTCGACGAACGGGGTCGAGCTGCCATCGACCGCCGGCAATTCCGCATTGTCCAGCTCAATCTCAAGGTTGTCGATCGACAGGCCGTGGATGGCCGCCAGACAGTGTTCGACCGTCTCGACCGCCACCGTCCCGTTGCGCAGCGAAGTGCGCCGGGCGCGTTTGGTCAGGCTCTCGACGCGGGCGATGATGCGTGCCGGCTCGGGCTGGTCGGAGCGGACGAACACAATGCCGCTGCCCGGGAGGGCGGGCTTGAAACGCAGTTTCACCGGGAACCCGGTGAACAGCCCGACGCCCGAAAGCTCAGCTTCTCTTTGTATCGTTCGCTGCCGACTCAAGTTGCTGCACCCGTTTGGTCAACTCGCGTAACTGCTCGACCATCTTGGGCAAACGACGAATTATAACCTGTTGCCGGCCGAACAAGTGATTATCCGTCGCCGGGATGCCGCGGACCACTTGGCCGTCTGGGATGTCGTGGCTGACAAGCGATTTCGCCGCCACCTGTACGCCATCCCCGATCCGCAGATGGTCGACGATACCAACTTGTCCGCCGAGGACGACGTAACGACCCAGCGTCGTCGAGCCGGAGATTCCGCACTGCCCGACGATGAGGCAATCTTCGCCGATGTCGCAATTGTGGCCAATCTGGACGAGGTTATCAATCTTGGTACCGCGGCGGATGCGGGTTTCGCCGCTACGGGCCCGGTCGATGGCGGTGTTGGCGCCGATCTCGACGTCGTCTTCGATCACGACGGTGCCGATTTGCGGGATCTTTACGTGCCGCCCCTCACGCAGCAAATACCCATAGCCGTCCGCCCCGATGGTGGCGTTCGGGTGGATGATGACCCGATCGCCGATGGTTACCCGTTCGCGCACGACCACGTTCGGCCACAGGACGCAATCGTGGCCGATCTTCGAAGCGGCCCCGACATGCACGCCCGGGTGAAGTTGCGTCCCGGGGCCGACCACCGCGCCGGGACCGACATACGCCTGGGCGGCAATGGCGGCCCCCTCGACCACCGCCCGCTCGCCGATTACCGCGGTCGGGTGGACGCCGACCGGCACCGGCTCGCTCGGCGGAGCCAGGCAGCGCAGCACCTCACACAGCGCCGCGTCCGGGTCCGAAACGCGGATGACCGTCTTGTCGGGGGGGACTTCGCAATCCTCCGGGACGAGCACGACCGCGGCCTCGGTGTCGGCGAGCTGAGGCAGATACCGCGCGCTGCCCAGCCACGAGACCGCCTCGGGCCCGGCCTGGTCAAGCGGCTCCACGTCCCGAACCACACGCCCGCCGGCACCCTCCAGGCTCGCCCCCAATCGGCGGGCCAGTTCGGCAACTGTGATGGAAGGCCGGTCAGCCATGGGGTTCACCGCCGCGTCAGCGTACGTCCAGCATCTTGGCCCGCGGTTGCACGCGGTAATCGGCATTGAGCTTGTCCAGCACGATTTGGGTGATGTCCGCCCGCGGGCTGCAATAAAGCACCTTACGGCTGCGAATCTGCTCGCGAATCGCCTCGGGCTCGCTCATGAGCGGCTCGAACTCGTCGCGGTAGAGCACGACGTCGTAGCCGTCCTGGACGGCGACTTTCTCGACAACCTCCAGGACTTCGCCGTAGATGCGCACGGACCAGACGGCGATCTCGCGGGCCATCTCCGCCTGCTTGAGCTCGAACCAGTTCTTGTATTCGATCTGCATTTTCAGCAGTTCGCGCATCTTGCCCATGAGCGCGGGGTCGTCGGAGCTCATCGCGCCGATGGTGGCTTGCTGGGCATCTATTTGCCGTTTGCGCTGGTCGCCTTCCAGTTGCAGCTTGTCCTGGAGGTCCTTCATCTCCTCGGACAAGTCCTTTTGACGCTGGTACTCGTTGAAAATGTGGACCACGTCCACGCACGCGATCCGCGTGCCGGCGGCCTGTCCGCCGTTGTGGGCCTGCAAGCCCCCGTACACCGACAAGACGATCACCACGGCGAGACAGCCGGCCAATACGCCGCTTCGACTCATGTCAAACTCCTGTGCACAAATCACATGTCGCGAAAAGCCATCGCCCGCTTTCCAGCGGCCTGCGTGACATTGTCGCCGCTGGGCGAGCGGCCACAAGGGGAAACCGGCCGTGCGTTCGCAAGCCGAGGCCCTGGTTGGGCGGCTATTGATCGGCTACGCCAGCCTCGACGAGGACGCGGCAGACCTGACGCGGGAGATGGTTCGCCCCCGCCCCGTTGACCAATAGGGCGAAGCTCAGGGTGGTGCCGTCCGGACGGGTGGCGTAGCCGGCCAACGCGCGCACGCCGCGGATCGTCCCGGTCTTTCCGCGTATCCGGCCACGCAGCAATGGCTCGTCCAGCCGACGACGCAGCGTGCCTGCCCGACCGGCCACCGACAGACTCTCCAGAAACAGGCCGCTGTGGCGGTGACGCCACATGGTCGAAAGCAACTGAGCGACCTGCTCGGCGGTCACGCGGTTCTCGTGGCTGAGCCCGCTGCCGTCGCGGACCACAGCACCGTCCAGCGTCAGGCCGAGGTCGCTGAGGGTCGCGTGCAGGACACGAACGCCGCCTTCCCAACTGCCGGGCCGGCCGCTGCGCCCGCCCCCCGACTCGTAGGCCGCCAGCGACTTGAGCAGACATTCGGCGAACAGGTTCTGGCTGAACGTGTTGCAACGCCAGAGCACGTCGGGCAGCGGCGTCGAATGCGTCGCCAGCGGCGGCGCGTCAGCCAAGGCTGCGGACGGAATGGTTCGACGGACCACCTGACCGGCAACCGCGATCCCGCGCGATTCCAATGCCAGCTTCAGCGCGTGCCCGAAAAACACGCTCGGGCGGCCGACGCTGGTCGGGCGGAGGTCGGCCGCGCGGGCCACGGTGCCGCGGAAGACAAACACGTCGCTGTTCAAGCCGCGGGCGATGCTGGGCCGGTGCTGGTTGCCGACCGCCAATTCGTTGCGGATGAAGCCGGCCGGCAGCGGAGGTTGCAGCACCAGCGCAACGACGCCGTTGCGAATGCCCACGCGCGCGTCGAGGCAGTTGTCATTGAAGTTGAGGCCGCCCACCGGGGCTTGATACCACGTGTGCGCCTGCTCAACAGGCCAGTCGGGATGCCTGCGGACATGATCGAAGACGCCGTCGTCCAGAACGATCGTCTTGAGCGAACGAATGCCGCGTGCCTTCAACGCCGCGGCCCACTCGTCGAAAACGGACGTCGCGGATGGCCCCCGTCGCTCGGCAAGACGTTTATCGCCGAGCCCCGGGTCGCCGGAGCCGATCACCCACAACTCACCAGCGCGTGCGTACACCCGCGTTTCGTAGCGGAAGTCCGGGCCGAGCCGCTCCAGTGCGGCCGCGGTCACAAACAGCTTCAGCACGCTCGCCGGTTTGAGCGGACGCCGGGGCTCGTGCGCGAACCATCTCGTCCCATCCGCCACATTTTCGACCACCAGGCCCGCGTGCGTGTCGGCCGGGAGCTTGGCGAGCAGCGCCGACAGACGCCGGCGGACCTCGCGAGCCGCCGGCGTTCCCGGCGGGCCTTCGCTCTGCGCCACGACCGCCGGCGCGACGATGAGCAGCAGCCCCAGGACCAACACCTGCCTTGTGCCGGGAGGGCGAAGCTCCTGCTGAGCCGGGCGCGGTGGCTCGGCGGGAGCCTCGCCCTCCCCGGTAAACCGGCTCGGCGTGTCCTGCGCACGTGAATAATGGCTTAGAACCCGGGCGAACTGGACGCTCTTGGCAGCGTCACACACTACGTGACTTCCGCAGCAACTCGACGAGCTGTTTGAACGGCCCGTGGAAGGGTGCCTCGATTTCCATCTCCCTTTCCGTGATCGGGTGACGAAACCGGATTCGCCACGCGTGCAGCGCCTGATGGCCGAGGAACGACGTGGTCGAGCCGGAGCCGCTCAGGTCGTACTCGCTGATCGCCTTCCCGCCGTACATCCTGTCGCCCACGATCGGGTGGCGGATGTGCGACATGTGCACGCGCAACTGATGCGTCCGGCCGGTCTTCGGAGAGAGCCGCACCAGCGTGTAGCCCCGGTAGCGTTCGGCGACTTCATAGTAGGTGACCGCGTCCTTGGCGATGTCGATCTTGTTCTCGCGCACCATGACGGCGAACTTCTCCCGCACTACCGGGTGCACGCCGATGGGCACGTCGATCCGGTCGCCGTCCAGCTCCATCTCGCCCTCGACCACGGCCAGGTAGGTTTTCTGCACGGTGCGGCGTTCGAATTGGAGCGCGAGTCGCCAATGAGCCTCGTCGGACTTGGCCACCACCAGCACGCCGGTGGTGTTCTTGTCCAGCCGATGAACGATCCCCGGCCGAAAGGGGTCCATCCCCTGGCTGAGCTGCGTCGCTCGGTAGAGCAGGGCGTTGACAATCGTCCCCGTCTGCTCGGCCCGGGCCGGGTGGCAGATGATTCCGGCGGGCTTGTTAATGGCCAGCAGGTACTCGTCCTCGTACACGACGTCGAGCGGGATGTTCTCGGGGACGACTTCCAGCGGCTCGTGAGCCGGCATGATGACGTCGATGATGTCGCCGCCCGACATCTCGTAGCTCGGCTTGGCCGGCTGCCCGTTGACCGTGATGGCCCCCTGGCGGATCAGGCGTTGAATCGCGGTGCGCGACAGGTGGCGGAAGCGGCTATGCAGGTACTTGTCCAGCCGGCGCCCGGGCAACTTGCGCCGAATGCGCAAACGCACCTTGTGTGTGTGCTTTTCATCGAGCGGAATGGGGCGCTCGAGGATATCCTCGTCGTGGCTCACGGCTGCTGCGTATCGGCCGGCTGGGACGACGGCGACCGAGCGGCTTGGCGGGAAGCGGTGGATTCCGCGCCGGCTTCGGCAGACCCGCCCGAACCCTCCTCGCCGGTCGGTTGGCTGTCGAGCGGCGGGCCGGCTGCCTGCGTCTCCGCCGCTGACGTCGGCGGCCCAACCTCCGCTCCGATCTCGGGAACCACCGGCTTGGGCGGGGGTGCCTGGCCCGGCATAAACTCCACCTTCACCGTAACCTCGTCCAGCGTCTCGAGCCGTTGCGCGGCCATCTCCTTGAACGGGGTCTCGGCAAACCGCTGCTCCACGCCCAGCGCTGCGTACATCCGCCGCGCTTCGTCAAACTCCCGCAGCGACTCATGCGCCGTGCCCAGCGCGTAGGTCGCCGCCGCGGCGATCGAATCGGGCACCTCGGGCGTGTTCGCTATCGCCGCGTGTACCGCTACCGCCTCGCGCAGCAGACTCTCACGCCGCAGGGGGTCCAAGAGGGTCTGGAGTGTCAGCGCATTGCCGAGGCGCAAACGGGCGGCGGCAACCAGCTTGGGATCGGAGTTGTCGGTGATCAGCGCGTTCAACTGATTGATCGACTCGCCCACCCCGCCGGGATCCATCATCCTGATACCCAGCAACTGGCTCCAGTTGTTCTCCAGCGTCGCGGCCTGCTGCTTTTGCCAGAGCCGGTAGCCGGCCCACCCGCCCGCGACGATCACGATGACGATGACGCAGTACCAGAACCGCGCGTCGGTGAAGTCTCGCAGTCGGCCGAGCGCTTCGGCGAACTCATTCTGCTTAAGCTGGTGGCGTGTTTCGGCGTCCATTCGCGTTGTTTCCCGTTCGCCTCGGCGGTGGTCCTATGGTCGCGGCACGGCGGGCTTGGCCTCGCGTTCGGCCGAGCCGCGCGGCAACGGGCCGAGATCGACCACAATCACCGTCTTCTTGTTCTCCGGCCTGAGCCGGATCAGGCATTCCTCCGCATCGTTTTCGAAGCGCATATCGTAGATGCCGCGATCGAAACGTTCCTGCCTCAGCGTCCATCCGCCGGCGGCCATGTACTCTTTATAGAATCGGTTGAGCGGCGCGCGTTCCATATCTCCGATGAATTCAAACCGAACCACGCGGAAATGCCCGTCGACACGACTGACGCTGTGGTCGTCCACGAGCATGAATCCGGTCGGTACCGGAATGTCGTCGAGCGTGGGATGCCGAACCGCCGAGGCCGTCGGACCCTCCAGGCTCCCGGGGCTCCTGCTCAGGCCCAAGGACTCGCACGCCGGCAGGCTCAGAACGCCGACGCCCATCACCGCGATTCCCGCCACTAGCCGATGCCGAACACTGGACGAAACCCATCGCGCATTCATTGTCAGACTCCTGTTGAACTCCCGCGGGTGGCGATTGTGACCGTGATCGGCCGTTTCGTCAAACACCCCCGCTCTCGCCGCGCTGCTATAATGATAAGGTCGGTGTCGGCGGGGCTGTCGAGTGCTCGATCGGCACCCAACCGCCGGCCGATCTAAGCACGGGGTGCGGTGTGAACGACGCCGGACATCCAGAGGCGGCGCTCGAGACGGCCCTCAGCCTGCACCGTTGGCGGCTGACCCGCGGTCGGCTGCTGGCCCGGCTGGTCGCTGCCGCCGCGGCGGCTACGCCCATCCCGCTCCTGGTCGTCGCCGCCGACCACGCCTGGCCCGGCGGCCTCCCGCGACCCGTCATCGTCGGGACCGCCCTGCTGTGGGTGCTCGGCGTCGGCCTGACGCTCGTTACGCTCCTCGCGCTGACGCTCTTCCGCCGGCTGGGGTGGCTCTTCGTCGCCCGCCACCTGGAGCGCGCGTGGGGTATTCGGCACAACGCCGTGGTCAACGCGCTGCTCGTTCGACGCCGTTCCGAGACCGCTTACGCGTGTGAAGGGGCGGACCGGCAGGCTGCCGACGCGTTGCGCGCGGCCTCGGCGACGGCACCCGCCCAGCCGCGTGTATCGCGGAAAGCCGGGTGGGTCTTGCTCGCGGTCGCGGTCGCCTGGGTGATTTACGCCGCCCTCGCGCCCAAGCCGATCCTGCCCTCGCTGGCGCGGTTCTTTGGGGCGGATGTGCCCGCGCCGACCGCGACGCGGCTCGAATTGGTGCGACCGGCGGAGGGCGATGTGGTTCACGCCGGCGAGCCGCTGGAGATCGAGATCGCCGTCAGCGGGCGATCGGTGGAGGAGGTCTGGTTCGAGCTACTGGCGGATGATGAGGGCACTGAGCGTCCGATAACCAAGCACCTGCTCACGCGCACGCCGGCGCCTCACGATCAGGACCGCCGAGCCCTCACGCTTGCCCCGCACGAGGTCATCAGTGATCTCCGCTTCCAGTGCCGCGCCGGCGACGCGCATTTGGAGGGCATTATCCCGGTACAGCCGCAGCCCAACGTCGTGCGGTTGCAGGTCCACCTTGTGCCGCCGGCCTACGTGGGTGGGCCGGCCGAAACCGCTCCCGAACCGGACCTGCGCGTCTGGACGGGGACGCAGGCAACCTTCGAGCTGCGGGCAAATGTGGACGTCCGCGACCCGGTGTTCAT